>OASR01000083.1_pt1 | contig 63956 bp, 48 predicted proteins | sample 1475751 | NCBI WGS metagenome assembly OASR01 (sample SAMEA2579907, study PRJEB22360) | human gut metagenome | biome: human gut; feature: human-associated habitat; material: faeces | place: Denmark | collected 2008/2010 | reverse complement strand
TAAGCGGGCAGTGAGCTGCGAAATGCATCAGGATTTCGGAGCGAATGCCCGCGTGCCGCCAAAAAGCGCTTCGGAAAGGTTAGAAAATACCAGTTCTGCGGCCAGCTGACGGAGTCCATACCAGTTTCCCACGCCCATCTTTCCGAACACTACCTATATTCCACAAAGCGTCCTTAATCAGCAAAACCCCAATTTTGTGTTTTATAACCACATGGTCTCACCACGTTCTTGCTAAGTAAAGACTTGAATTGTTCGTAATATATTTGTAACCTGCAATTGTATGTTGTAGTAATCGATCGTGTTTTAAATTGCTTTCTGACATCTGCGTGTCACTTTTGGTGGGCGATTTAACTAAAGGACACAGAAATCATCAGGCAAAAATGCACCCTGCCTGTAAAATAATGTTTGCATAAGGGGTTGTTTCCCCTGTCCGGATCACTGCTTTACAGGATTTTGTTCTTTCTTTTAAATCACTATGTGTGATAAAGGATATTTCCGGAGTTTCTTCCAGATTTGCAAATAATTTCTCAACTTCCAATAGTACTTCTGGATTATGATCTTTGATTTCCTCTGCCAATATCAATTTTTCTATTTTCATGTCATCTGATACCACTTTTAATACTTCCATAAACCTGGGATTACCAAAGCTCAAAGCCAAATCAATTTTTTTAATTCCATCTGGTATCGGAAGACCACAGTCTCCAATGGCGATTAAATCCGTATGCCCCATATGGGACAACACGGCTGAAATCTCGCTATTTAAAATTCCATGCTTCTTCATCTCTCCATCTCCTTCATGGCTTCCAGAACCTGACTGCGTGACGGCATCCCGCCCTGTGCTCCAAATTTCTCCGTTGACAGGCTGGCTGCTGTATTGGCAAATCTCAATGCATTTTTCATATCACTGCCGCCTGCAATCTCTACGGTAAATGCTCCGTTTAGGGTATCACCGGCACCTGTGGTATCTACCACATTTGCCTTTCTAGCCGGAACCACCAGTATTTCTCCTGATTTCAGGCAGGTTGCAACACCCCGGCTGCCCTGGGTAATAATCAGCTTTTCCGGATACTGCTTCAACAGTTCTTCGGTTGTCATCTCATCGCCGAATAAGATGACTGCCTCGTGTTCATTGGGCGTGAGATAAGTAACCTTGTCCAGGATTTCTTTCCGGACAGGTCTGGCAGGACCTGGATTCAGAACGATTTTCACCTGGCTCTCATAACATTTTTCAATCACATATTCAATGGTTTCCTGTGGAATCTCATGCTGAAGCAGTACGATATCACACTTCCGTAATTCGTCCAGTATCTGATCCACATATTCCCGGTCAACGCTGTTATTAGCGCCAGCAACAACGATAATGGTATTGTCATTATCTCCTACCGTAATCAGAGCCAAACCTGTGGATACACCGGGAACTATTTTTATGTGTTCTGTAATAACGCCGGAATTTTGGAGGTTTTCCAGTAAGGCTGTCCCTGCATCATCATCTCCCACACATCCAAACATCTCTACCTGTGCTCCCAGTTTTGCCATAGCCACCGCCTGGTTTGCTCCCTTTCCGCCGGGTATATAATGTACATCATCTCCCCGCAGTGTCTCTCCCTTTAACGGAATACGCTCAGCCGTCACCGTCATATCCATATTAATACTGCCTACAACTGCTGTTTTCATATGATTCTCCTTTACTATTCATTTTCATGTTCTTCCATTACCTTTTATGTTGTCTCGTGTTGTCTCGTGTTGTCTCGCATTCTTCAGATATATTTATTGTTTTTTGCAAGCGCCAGTTCGATTCATTTTTTTCTCTTTCTAACGTTAATTCAAAGTAGTTTCTCTTTTTATCAGTTCCACTTCGAATACTTTTCTGACAGGCTGTTTTCCCTCCACAGCATCAATCAATGCTTCCACGGCTGCCTTCCCCATCTCACCGATGGGCTGGGATATGGTTGTCAGTTCCGGTGTCATCAGCCTGCTGAGGCTGATATTGTCAAATCCAATCAGCTGTATATCCTGGGGTATCCGATATCCCTCCCTAACCAGTACTTTGTATACGGAAATGGCTACCATATCATTTGCGGCAATAATGCCATCTGCCCGGGGGAACTTTTCCAGAATTTCTTTTGCCTTATGCAAGCCATCCTCATAATCGTATTGGCAGTCGATCACTGCTTCCTGCAGCCCTCTTTCACGGCAGACATCCTGATAGCCCTGATAACGCTGACGCGCACTGGAAAACTTCAACGGTCCTCTCATCTGCACGATATGTCTGCAGCCACAGGATATGAGATATTCCATTGCAAGCCTGCCTCCGCTGTAATGATCCGATTGGATGCATGCACTTTCCCCTCCTCCATCTAATTGCCGGTCTATCATAACTACCGGTATTCTGCATTTGTGCACCTCTTTCTCCATTTTCTCCTGATTCGTCATTAGAATAATGCCATCCGCATTCATTCGATCCAGTAAACTTAAATTCTTCTTTTCTTTTTCCAGATCGTTATTGGAATTACAGAGTGTCAAACGATATCCCCTCAGATAGGTTTCTTCTTCAATGGATTTTGCCAGTTCATTAAAAAATGGATTTTCAATATTTGGCACAATCATGCCAATAATTCTGGATGATTTTTTAAATAGGGAACGGGCTACCTCATTTGGTTTGAAACCGGTTTCTTGAATCGCATTCATAACCCTTTGTCTCTTTTCTTCATCTACCCTGGCTGTCTCATTCATAACCCTGGACACCGTTGCCGGTGAGACTCCCGCTATTCTCGCTACGTCGCGGATACTTACCATTTACCAATCCTCCTTTTCACTGTTTGAAACCCGTTTCAAGATACTTTTATTATATGCTCCTCTATATTGAGTGTCAAATATTATTTGTCCATATCTTTTTTTTCATCATTTCAGATATTATTTATATGATTCCCCCTGGAATTGCCTCTTATATTTATTTAAATTCACTAAAAAGGACGGAAACAGGAATTTTTCTTCCTATCTCCGCCCTCGCAGAAAACATGCCCACTTTCTACACTGCCACCGAAGCAGTCTGCCCATTGCCGGCTGTCAGCTCTTTTGCATCCTGCACATCATGGCTTAAGTCTAAATCTTCTGCTAATACTTCCGCTATACTCATACAGTTATTTCCCATACGTTCCAGACTGTGCAGAACTCCTGTAAATTCTACTGTAAAATCAGGACTGCATTTGCCTTTTTTCAGACGGTCCATATGATTCTTCAACATCCTGACCTCTAAGGAAAGGATATCCTGTTTCTGTAAGATTACATTTCCTGCATTTTCAATATTCCCGGTCTGAAGCGTATTGATACAATTATCAAGCATTTCACGAATGCTGTCCATGGTAACTTCAATTTCTTTTACTGCATCTTTTGAGAAGCGGAATCCCTTCTCCTGTCTGTTTTTAGATGCTCTTGCGATGCAGAGTCCATTTTGTGCCATACGCCCCGTTTCATCCAGGACATACATATAGGATGCCGTCTGCCTTGCCTGCTCTTCTGTCAGTACGCCGTCCGCCATCAAACCGGACATATGCTTTACTGCTTTTGCCTGTACGGATTCTATCATCTCTGCCAGATGCTCTGCCTGCTTTAATGCATGCTCATCCCGGTTCACAAATGCATCTTTGGAATCAGAAAGCACCATCCTGACGTTCTGGGCAACATGAATGACTTCTTTGCGAATCAGATGCAGTGCAAATACCGGCTGGTTTACAATGGTAGAATCGATAAACTTCGGTTCATTTTCCCTTGTTTCATTTTCATCTTTACCAGGAATAATCCACATAACAATCTTAACCATCAGCCAGATTAAAGGCAGCCAGATAAGGGTATTTACAATGTTAAAAGTAGTATGTGCATTGGCGATCTGCCTGGATATAACATCTACCTCATTTCCCTTAGGGGAAACCCACTGAACGAATTTTGCAAACCACGGGATAATCCAGATAAATACCAGACTTCCGCTTATGTTAAATACACTGTGTGCCACTGCAGTACGTTTCGCATTCTTGGACTGTCCAACCGATGCCAGAAGAGCTGTAATTGTGGTTCCGATATTGTCTCCCAGAAGGATGGGAATTGCACCTGCAAGTCCGATAACGCTGGTAATACCATCCGGTCCAGGCTGAATTGCAAAGTTCTGCAATACTGCAATCGTTGCACTGCTGCTTTGTACCACCAATGTCATAACAGTTCCCAATAAAACACCCAATACCGGTATTTCAGATACTTTTGCGATCATTTCGGTAAAGATCGGACTGGTTGCTAACGGTTTCATTACATCACCCATTGTGATAATTCCAACAAAGAGTAATCCAAATGCAAAAATGGTCTGTCCTATACTCTTCGCCTTTTCCTTCTTGGAGAAAAAGAAAATCGCAAAACCGATAAATACGATCGGCCATATGTAATCATTAATTTCAAAAGCTATGATTTGTGCTGTCATCGTAGTTCCGATATTCGCACCCAGGATAACGGAAATCGCCTGCGGCAGAGTCATAAGCCCCGCACTTACAAAGCCAATTACCATTACTGTTGTAGCACTGCTGCTCTGCAGTACTGCTGTTACAAGCGCTCCAGCCAGAACACCCAAAACCGGATTCTTAGTCAGAAATCCCAGAATCATCTTCATTCTTTCTCCGGCTGCTTTCTGGAGTCCTTCGCTCATCATGTTCATACCATAAATAAATAGTGCCAAACCACCTAATAAACCAAATATCGTTTGTAATGTACTATTCATACGTTTCTCCCTCAAACCTGTAAAATTTTTATTATATAGGTAGATTATCATAGCTATGTAAAATGTAATCCGGAGTTTTGTAAAGTTCTTGTAAAGTTTGTTTAAAGTCCGGCAGTTCTTAGCGGGAATTAATTTTAAATACCTCCTAACGTTATACACAGAAAAAAACAGACTATCCTTTGCCGTTGCCGGCGCCCACAGTATGCATATGCTATCAACTACTGTGAAAGGATTGTCTGTTTCTCTTTATTCCTGTAAAATATCACTGATATTTACTTTTCATATTTTCCTTTTGAAAATTAACCGATTAAATCTAGGATCTGCTTTTTGGATCCTGCTCCAACCATTGGTTTCTCTGGCTGTCCATTGCGGAATACCATTAATGTGGGAATGGACATAACTTTGTATTTTGCTGCAAGATTTGGATTATCATCTATATTTACTTTTGCGATACTTACAGATGAATCCTCATCTGCAATCTGCTCCAGGATCGGACCTACCATTTTACATGGTCCACACCAGTCAGCATAAAAATCAACTAATACAGGTCCCTGTGCCTGTAATACATCCTGTTCAAAACTAGATTCATTTGTTTTAATAAGACTCATAAGCGATTACTCCTTTTTTTGTTGTATTATCTCTGTTATTTATGATTTTATTCTTTACTGCAGGCACATATAAGATATTCTTTTAATCAGATACGCCCTGAAACGTGTTTGAAAATTCATTCTTTCTAATGCTTCTAAGATACATTCTGCTGTTAAAGTGCAGGTTTTGACTTAAATATTTTGTCATCAATATTCTGTATGGTGATCTGACTCAGGCGCTTTTTGCAAGCATCGTCTAAATCTTCATAGATCTCATCCATAATATCAGCCATTCCGGAAGCGATTAAACATTTCAGACAGGCATTTCCTGAACGCCATCCGGAAGAAACAATCTTGGTATCCAGCGCTTCACAAATCTGTTGTAAATTTACTGAATTTGGATCCTGATCAAAATAATATCCCCCATCAATGCCTTCCTTTGTTACAACCAGCCCTGCTTTTTTCAGCTTAGCCATTACTTTTCGTATTCTGGCTGGGTTGGTACAGACATTATCTGCCAGAACATCACTGGCTAAGATCGTTTTTTTATGATTCAGAAAAACTATTGCATGAACTGCTACGGTAAATTCGCTGGTCACATTCCTTCCCACCTTCTCTTTATCTTATCTGTTATCCTGTTGGTTACAGTTGATACTGTAATAATATCAATTACAGTTCATTTTGTCAAGTAGTTTTTAAACATTTTTTCCACTTTTTTCCGACAAAAACAAAGGCTGCATCTGCAGCCCTTGTTTTATCATAATCATTATAAACCTCTCCACTAATCCCTATTTTAAGTTTATTGTAAAAGCTTCCCCAATCTGTTGAAAATCATTACTCATTTTCCCGCTTTCTTCCGGAAATTCTACTGCGGAAAGGGTCAGTGTAACGGAAGATGCATCCTCTCCGATATGTGGCCTTAAATCATCAATATTAAAACGTCCCTGACCGCTGCCAGCTCTGGAAAGATAAAAGTTTACTTCGTTCCCCAGATCGTCTGTTCCTTCCAGTTTCATATCATAATTGCAGCGATCTGTATTGTATGTGAAATATATTTTTTCTCCCAGTGCATTATTGGTAAATTCACTTAATGTAATCTGGGTTCCGTCCGGTAACTCGTAAGTTTCGTCCAGTGCAAGGCGGAATGTATCGATACTTAACTTGCTTCCATCTGCCTCAAATGCAAATTCCCAGTTTCCGCTTCCCTCACGGTCACTGAATACCAGTTCAAAATCCAGTTTGCTGCTGGTATCAAGTCCATTGATATCGTAATGCATTACACTCTCCATTGTATGCGGGTCAGCCTGTGCGGTTCCCCCGCTTGCACCTGTGCTTACATCTCTTCCATTAATATAGATACTACCGCTGATGGTACTCATATCATTTTCTTTCAATTCGCGGTCATAGACCTCTGTAGTGGAAACTACCAGTTCATTTTCATCCAGGATGACTGAATTTAATGTAATCGTTACTCCTGCATCGCTTACAGACTGATTCAATACACTTTCATAAGGGGATAAATCCTTTTGTATGCCCAGTGAATTTGCAATGGTATAAGACACATATTTCATTGCAGCCTGTACCTCCCCTTTTAACGGACCTGCCGCCAGACCTACCGCACACAGGCAGACACATGCTGCCGCCACTATTTTCTTTCCGCTGTTTTTCTTTTTCATATTCCCCATCACCTTTTTCTTTATTCTTTTGTTTTCCTGCTCCGTTAAATGCTCATCCTGATATTCGCTTAAATCTGTTTCTACTTCATTTAATAACTCATATATATTCTTTTTCATACGATATCTGCTCCTTTCCCATGGGAAAATAATGTTCTTATTTTCTTCTTCCCCCTGGATACGCGGTTATAAATCACTGTTTTTTTGAGACCTGTCTCTTCGCTGATCTCATCCATTTCCTGCTCTTCCACATATAGCTTTAAAAATAATTCCCGGTCTTCCGGTGACAGACATGACAGCATTAGTTCCAGTTCCTCCGAAATTTCCTGTTCCACCGTCTTTTGAATCGCCTCATCTTCTTTTACTATAACGACATCTTCCCAGTTTGTATTTTCAAGGTCTTTGGCATATTTTCTGAGATAATCGATTGCTTTATATCTGGCAATTCCCGCCGCCCAGTTTTTAAAAGAATTTTTTTCTTCCTCAAAGTAAGAAATATTATTCCAGATTCCTAGGAGAACGTCATTTAAACATTCCTCCTGATAATCTTTCAAAGCATACATGTGTTTTCCAATCACAGACTTTAAAAGTCCTCCATACTGGTCTATGATATACATAAGAGCTTTTTCGTTTCTTATTTTTAATTGTTCTATAAAATTGTCTTCTCTTATTTTCATTTTTTCCCCCATGGATTTATTCCCGCAGACAGCGAGCCATTCCTACATCTCTGTTTGATAGGCTTGCGGCTGCTGCGAGGTTCAAATATCCCGCCGAATTCTGCGAGGTATTTGTCTGCAAGCTTGCTGTAACGTATTACCTGTTACACTTATTATTTCGTATACCTATCTGTTAATTCTATCAATATCATAACATTTTTTTCAACAATTTTTTCCAATGCCAAAAAAAAGATGGTTTTAAGCATGTTGATACGGCTTGCCCATCTGTCATTTTAATCTCTGCATAAAAAAACTATCAGCAAATCTTATCTATGAACCGAAGTTCAATTAAGATTTACCGATAGTTATTTTTTATATTCTATATTCAGTCAGCTTTCCTAGCGCCAGTTTTAAAATTGCTTTCTGGCAGCTGTGCGTCACATTTTGTGGGCTATTTGTCCCGGATAAAGGGCGCGTAGCGGGCTACGTAATCTGAATTCGGGGCACCATGCTTTATGCTCTGCAGTACTAAATCCTATGCTTTGCACAAAACTGCAATCGCTTCATATGGCTGAAGTACACCGGATTTATGTTCTTTGTAATTAGATATCAGCTCTCTGCCGTCCTCTAATCCCCGGAATAAATCACATGCCTGCACTTCTTTTGTAAAATTACATGCCACTACAATTTTTTCACCTTCCCACAGTCTTTCGTATGCATAGATATGGTCGTCTTCTTCCAGAAGGGGAACAAATCTGCCCTGAGTCATAATCTCATTTTCTTTTCTCAGGCGGATCAGTTTTTTATAATAGTTATATACGCTGTCTTCCTCTGCCATCTCTGCCTCAGCATTGATTTCCAGGTAATTTTTATTTACTTTAATCCATGGTGTGCCGGTTGTAAACCCTGCATTTTCTTTTGTGTTCCACTGCATAGGGGTTCTGGCATTGTCACGGCTGATTTCTTTTAAACAATTCATCATTTCTTCTTTGCCTGCAAGACCATTCTCCGTATATTCATGGAAAGCATTGATGCTTTCAATATCCCGATAGTCTTCCAGTTTGCTGAAGTATGCATTTGTCATCCCCAGCTCTTCTCCCTGGTATATATAGGGAGTTCCTTTCATCATATGTAAGCAGGTAGCCAGCATTTTTGCAGACACTTCCCGGTACATGGGACTGTCATCGCCAAATCTGGATACGGCCCTTGGCTGGTCATGGTTATCCCAGAATAAACTGTTCCATGCCTTTCCTTCCAGGTTAATCTGCCATCTGTTCATCGCTTTCCGCAGGTCCTTTAACGGTACCTCTTTTGCAGACCATTTGCCGATTCTGTGGTCTCCCAGTTCCACATGCTCAAACTGGAATACCATGTTTAATTCCCCGGTTGTTTCTCCGGCATATTTTTTTGCTTCCTCTATGGTCACACCTGCTGCCTCGCCGACGGTCATAATATCATATTTGGACAATACTTCCTGGTTCATCTCTCTGAGATATTCATGTACATGAGGTCCATTGCATACAAATGGTCCGTTATCACCATAGAGTCCGTTTCTCACTTCACCATCCGGGAATGCCGGATCCTTGGAAATCATGCTGATGACATCCATTCTGAAACCATCGATTCCTTTTTCGCACCACCAGGACATCATATCAAACACTTCTTTACGAACCTTTGGGTTTTCCCAGTTGAGATCCGGTTGTTTTTTGGAAAAGCAATGAAGGAAATACATATCCGTTTCCTTATCATATTCCCATGCGGAACCACCAAAGCATCCACCCCAGTTATTTGGCTCCTTGCCGTTTTTACCATCTTTCCAGATGTAATAATCACGGTATTCATTATCTTTGCTCTTTTTGCTTTCTACAAACCACTGATGCTCATCGGAAGTATGGTTTACCACCAGATCCATAACGATTTTTATTCCACGTTTATGAGCCTCAGACAGCATCCTGTCATAATCCTCCATGGTTCCAAAATCACTCATGATCGCCTGATAATCAGAGATATCATATCCGTTATCATCGTTTGGGGACTGATAAACTGGTGAGAGCCAGATCACATCAACGCCCAAATCCTGAAGATAATCCAGGTGTTCCGTTATCCCGTTTAAATCTCCGATTCCGTCTCCGTTGCTGTCAGCAAAGCTTCTTGGATAAATTTGATAAACTACGCTTTCTTTCCACCACTGTTTCATGTTTTTCCTCCATCTATTGACTCATAATTTGTACGGTTTACTGCTTTTTCTGAGTTCATCATAGCACCGTAAATGTAAGAGCGTCAATAGGTTTCGTGCGAAACTATATATTATCACAATACTTTATCGTACACATTATGCATATTATACAAAACTACAAAATTGCAGCAAATCAGTAAAATCGAAAGCTTAAATCGGAAGTTTAAAATCGCAAAAACAGCCTGCCATAAATTGAACTGCCCCCAATAAGTCAGCCTAAAAATTCCTGCTTATTGGAGGCATATCACATTTCTATTACAGCAAACTGTTTTTATATTTGTTTCCCGGATCGATTCCGGACAGAATCCCGGATTACCAGTTCTACCGGCAGACGGGTATCTTTATTTGCAACTGTTTTATTTTCCATTACCTGAAGAAGCCGTTCAAATGCCAGCGCCACCTTTTTTCTGTTTTCCTGCCGTATTGTCGTTAACTTCGGGCGTACCACTCTGGCAAGCATATTGTCATCAAAACCTACCACGGAGATTTGATCCGGTATTCCGATGCCCCTGTCATGGCATTCATTTATAAACTCCACTGCCAGATAATCCGCAGCAAAGAAAAGTGCCTGTGCTTTAAGAAAACGGGGCATCATCTCCCGGTAGGTGCAAAGCCGCACCGTCTCATAATGGGAAAGCAGAATCCGCCTTTTTTCCATACTTAATATGCCTGCTTCCTCCAATGCTTTCTTCATTCCCATCCAGCGGTATGCATCTGCATTTTCATCGTACTCTGCCAGATACAGGGGATCACGGTATCCCATATCCAGCAGATATTTCCCCGCCAGATATCCTCCATGAAAATCATCAATCCCGATATTCACCATATCATGGGATTTGTTCTGGTAGATGTCAATCGTTACCATAGGTTTGTTTAACTTTTTCTGCAGCTTTAAATAATCTTTTTCCGAATAAGCAAACAGAATCAGCCCATCCACATTCCACCTGGATGCTATATTAATCACGTTCTCCTGATTTTCACCGCCGATCAGCATTAGATAATAGCCATGGCGTTCCACGATTTCATGTAATGCCCCTGTCATCTCACTGACAAACGGATCTCCGATTGCCGTATTCCCATGGGCTTTTTCATACCCAATCACAAGACCGATAAGTTTTGACTTCTGATTGGTTAAAATCAGAGAGCCCATATTGGGAACATACTCTGATTCTTTTAATATAGCTGTAATCTTCTGAATTGTTTCGGGGGACACCTTTTTCGTTTTCCCATGCAATACATTGGAAACCGTTGTGCGGCTCACCCCCACCATATCTGCAATGTCCTGTAATCTCACCATACTATGACTCCTGCCGCCAGGTCCTGTTTTCTGTGCTGCGAATTGTTTTGTTATAAACATCAAACGATCAAAAATTCCTGTCCTTCATAAGCGATATCATATATTTTAGACCGATAGCTCTCCGACTCTTTCATTTCCTTTATTTGTCTGATCACGGTGTAATCTTCCCAGAAATGCATGGGAAATACTGCTTTTACATCTGCTACAGTTCTTAAAAAGTAATCCATGCCCTGATAAAATTCCCCTTCCTGTCTTCCATCCAGAGGCAGAAATGCGGCATCAATTTTCTTATCTTTTAATCCGTCAACGATCTTCCGGTAGACTCTGCGCATTTTTGCATTCCAGTCATCCGGCTCCCCTATCCAGGTCCAGTCATTTAAATCCCCGGCATGGTAAATGTTTTTTCCACCAGCCGATACAAGAAATGCAACGCCTTCATCCGTAGAATGATAGGTTTCCACTACAATATCTCCTATCTTATCTACCATGTTCTTTCCCAAAAAGGTTGTTCTGGGAAGGGATTCTGCCGGAACCTGCTTCGGTTTGATATCGGATGAAAGAATATAACTAATATTCGGATGCACTTTTTCAAGCTCAAAAATCACCTTGGAAAAATGGTCTCCATGCCGATGGCTTGCAAACACATAAAGGGTCTTTTGTTCTGATAACTTGGGAAGCTTCCCCTGAAAATAATCAAACAAAAGATAGAAATCCGATCCTTCCACTAAAAATGAACTATGATGTATATAGGTGATTTTCATACTTACCTCCAATTTTCTAAGAACGTATCCAAATGCTTCCAAGCGTAAGTTTTAAACAGGCTCTATTCCCTTCCAAAATTTACACTCCTGTTGCGGTTAAAATAATCCCCCAAATAGCTGAATGACCACCCCTGCCACAACAGAGATTCCGTAGAGCAATCCCACGATTTTCAAATTCTCTTTGGGGTTATGATTCATTTTCAATAACACCACAAGACCAATTCCCGCCCCGGTACACAGCCCGGAAACGACGGAAGCAAAACTGATTGCACCGCTTAAGTACAGTTCTGTCAGGATTACCGATGATGCACAATTAGGTATCATACCGATCAGAGCCGCAATAAATGGCTGGATCAGAGAATCTTTTAACAGATATTCCGAAAGCCTCTGAGCACCAATCCAGTCCAATGCTACTTCCAGAACCAAATTAAATGCCAATACATAGAGAAATATTTTTGCCGTATGACGGAGTGCCGGCATTAAAATTCCGCCATGGCCCTCATGGCAGCCGCAATGGTCACAGATTTCGCCGATTTCCTTTTTTCCTTCACTCCGGCGCCGAAAGAAAATGTCTACGCCGTATCCTGCTATAACTGCAATTATAATCTTGGTTACAATCAGATTGAGAATATCGCTCCCTCTGCCCGGATTGCCCATCAGAATCAGTATCGCTTCATCGGATGTAGCAATAAAGACTGCCAGCAGCGTTCCCAGTGTGATAATCCCTCCGGAATACAGATTTGCTGCAATAACAGAAAATCCGCACTGGGGAATACAACCCAGAACTGAACCTGCTACAGGACCTGCTCTCCCTACCTTGTAAAGCGCTTTTTTCATAAACCCACTGGAGTAATGTTCCACCGCTTCTAAAATTAAAAAAGCTGCAAATAAAAATGGCAGCATCTGTAAACTATCAAAAAATGCTTCTCGCAATGCTTCTGTAAACATAATCCCTCACTATCTTCCTGAATTTAATATAACTCAAGACCAGCGAAACCTTTGGTTTTGCCGGGAGTTATATTTTATATATTCACCATATCCGTGATGCATTATACCATATTTACCCAGATATTGCTATGTTATTTGACTTTACTTGATGATAAGTTTTTTTCCATAAGCCTGCGTCCAGGGGCAGCACATCATACATTTCAGACAGCATTTGCATTTGTGCACGTCAACGATCTGGTCTCTTGCCACTTTCTTTTCCCACCTGCATCCATGCAGGGCTTTCGGTGGACAGATCGATTTACAGATGCTGCATTCCTCCCGGCATCTGGACAGCATAACCCTGCCTTCCTGAATATCTGCGGGGGCATCCGTTAATACGCTGCACATGCAAAGGGCACTTCCGTATTTTTCGGTAATCAGCAGATTGTTTTTTCCAATCCACCCAACACCCGCCAGCACTGCGATTGTCTTACAGGGCAGGCTCATACTCAGTGATGCTTCATCAGCGAACCCTTCCGCAATCATATTCTCCTCCGTCTGGGCGAAAGAACTGTATCCCTGCTTTTCTAAATAGGCAGCCAGCGTCACCGCCAGTTGTTCTGCCTTTTTCTCAGTCCTGGAAAATTCGCCGTTATCCACATCCTTATTTGTAACTTCCATGATGTAGGGCTGGGAAAGGGCAATTCCTACCACGATACCTCTGGGATAACCTCTGTTTTCACCCCCGGACAGTATGGAGATGTCCGCTGCTGCTATAAAATCCGCATCTTCTAAGCCCGGTATGGCATTCCAATTATTGATCATTATTTACACCTGTCCTTTCTTAACATATAATTTTGGTTTTTGTTTTATTATAGCATTATATCATAAGAAAAGGGGCTCGATAATTTATCTCATTAATCTATGCGCCAGTCCTCCTTTTTAACTGCATTACAAACCAGAAAAAGCGCCTTTGCCGGCGCAGCCCCCACGCACACCGGCAAATGACGCTTTCCTGGTCACTTACTTCTTATCTAACCTTATTTTCTTGACGGAACTGTATTTTCCATAAACGCTCTTTCCTGCAGAGTCAGTCTTATATGCTCTTACTTTTACATAATAAGTCCTGCCGGTCTTCAGATTCCCCATCAGCGGATTTGTTCTGCCGGTGCGTACCCTGTTCATTGATTTTTTAAAATCTTTACTGGTACTGTACTTCACCAGGTATCCATCTGCCCCACTTGCTTTTCCAAATCTGACCCGGATACGGTCTTTCCCCGCTTTTTGTAACGTCAGGGATTTTACTCTGTCTACGCTGATTTTTTTCCATTTGGCGTATACGGTAACATTCTTATTTGTTCCTTTCTTTATTTCTTTTATTCTGTGTTTATAGTTCTGATCGGTATACCAACCTGCAAACGTGTATCCTTTTCTTGCTGCTTTTTTCAGTTTTGTGCTTTCACTTGTCAGGAAAACGGATGGATTGGATGGAGCATTTTTGCCTTTGTTTAACTTGTATGTTACCTGATATCCAATCCTTACCCTGCAGCTGGCTTTCACATTGCTGCCATCTCTTGAAGTTGCCGTAATGACTGCTGTTCCAGGTGCTTTTGCGATTATTCTGCCAGAACTGTCCACAACTGCTGCTTTTTTATTGGAAGATGTCCACATCACCGATTTATCATCCGCATCAGTTGGAGATACCTTTGCGGTGAGCTTAATCTTTTTCCCTTTTGCAAGAAGTAGATCGGTCTTGTTCAGTGTAATCTTCTCGGCTTTTACCGGGTTTTTCTTATAAGTGGCTTTCACAACCAGATTTCCCTGGACATTTGTATAATTTTTATCCCAGCCGATAAATGCATAACCTGCTATGGAAGGAGGATTTGGTGCGGTGGCATCTCTGCCTTTTTCCACGGTTTCTTCTTTCAGAAGCTTTCCATTCCGATCCAGGAATCTAACGGTATATTTTTCTGATGGAACAAGGATTTCCTTATATACTGCCGTAACATCCAGGTCGCTCTGTACATTCCTAAAGTCTTGGTCCCATCGGACAAATTCATATCCTTTTATCTCCGGCGGGTTTGGCGGGGTGGCGTCTTTGCCTTTCTCTATAGTCTGTGCCTTTAACAGATTTCCATCTTTTCCGTAAAACTTGACGGTAAATATTTCGGCTGGAGGATTTACGGCTTCCTGAAACTCTGCCATAAAATGCAGTGTCTTGCCTGCAAATGCAGATTCGCCCTGCCGGAACACAAAGTCTGCTTTAGTGCTGACCTCTTCTCCATCTAATAACCATCTGACAAATTCATATCCTTCATAGGCATCTGCATGTATGGTATACGTATCCTTTTGTTTGGATATGGAAGTGTTTCCTGCTGCCGCATCCAGCGTCCCAGCCAATATCTGGGATTCATAAGTTTCCTGTGTCAGTTTGCTTACAGAGTAAGTATAGTATCGGATTTTATCCAGGAATTGTTTTGTATTCCCCTGCTCATATAAGATTCCCAGATCCCCGTTTGGTAACTGGGCCAGGCAGGAATATGCAAAATAGACACCGGGTTTCGTCACATCAAACTGGTATTTCCAGTCAATTTCAGGGTATTCTTTTCCTTCCGGTATTTCCTCATCTATTAAGCCGATGCGGATTACGCCATGTCTTCTGGATGATTCCACCGGGGCGGATAAGATGACTGCACGTTTTCCGTCTATATAACCATCGTAATTGATTACGGACAGCTGGCAGCCGGAACCGCTTGCCAGGAGCAGCCTGTCATCTAATGCTCCGTTTGTCCATGTCTCTCCTCCGTCTTTGCTGTAAGCGGTGGCAATTCTGCTCTTAACAGTTCTTGCAAATACCTGCAGGGTACCGTCTGGAAGTTCAATTAACTGGGATTCACTCATGGAGCCTACGGCTGCCCTGTCAAATTGGGGACTTCCCCCTAATGTCCAGGTTTCCCCATGGTCATCGCTGTAAATGGTATGACACCACTGATCCCCATTTACGTATTCATATACCTGGTACAGCAGACGTCCCTTATGTTCTCCATTCGTAATTTGAATTCCTCTGCCTGGACCAACGCCTAAGAATCCCATGTCTTCCGTCTTCACCATACTATTTAAATTTACAGGATCAGACCAGGTCTTTCCCTGATCATCACTGTATTTCAGGTAGAGATAGGAGGTTTTCAGAACCTGGAAGACAGATGTGTCATACATCACGTTCATTGCAACATCCTGATCCGTCGTAACGGTTGTAATAGTATCATTATTATATACAATATCTTTTTGTTTTACGGTTAACGGCTCACCATTTTTTAGCACTTCAAAATTTCCGTTTAATGAATATTCGGTAGGTGCCCCGTTCTGATCGTAAACTACGTTATTTTCCCTAAGGGTATAATGATATTCGGTTTCTCCTGCTTTCTTTAATTTCAGATATTTTTTCCCGTCTACCAGCGTATAGCCGCTTCCTTTCTGTGCTGTCAAGGTGCCGGTTGCACTGGGGAATGCATCCACCAGGATAAAGATTCTGCCATTGGAATCGATGGTGCGGTCTTCTAAGAGTGCCGGATCGATAAATGCTGCACTTCCGGCAACCGAAACACCTGATCCTTCTTTAAATATCTGTCCATTATCCGCAAAATCATCAAAATGGAAAGGCAATATACCGTCTGACCAGCTTTTACCTCCGTCTGTGCTGGTACTGACTGCCGTATCCAGATTATTCGGCGCATCCTGGGTGCCTCCAAACCTTGCATCAATGGCGGAAATAACGGTTCCCTGCATGGTTGTCAGCATTGCCGGTATCCGAAAATAGGAGGAGCCGGTAGCGTCATTGGAGTGGAATGGAGGATCTAACTGTTCATATCCTTCCACTCTGGTCATGGACTTACATGCCTCCTCATCCAGAGGCACTCCATAATACTGCAGTTTTGCCATACTTCCTGTATAAGTATATTTCGCAGCACCTCCGCGCATGGTGGCGCCAACGGTTACGGTATTGAGATGAGGCATATCAGACAGATATTTATAACCCCCAAGTTTGGAAGCCGCAAGTTCAAATTCCAGTTTCCCATTTACAAAGAGCTGATAGCTTCCTTTTTCTTTATCTGCCCGGAAGATTACTTTATTCTGCTCTCCAACCCGGATGACTCCTGTTTTCAGCAATTCTGCCCCTTTGTAGTCAAATACCGGATCTCCTTTTTGATTTCGGATCTCCACACCCAGGTTTACCCCGTTGGTATAAACATGCATATGGGTATTCTGGGCTGCGGTAGCAGGATCATCCCCCAGGGATACGCTGAACAGAGACTGTATCGATGTATTTGAGGAAGTAAAATCTACAAATAATGTTCCTTCCTCTAATTCCTTTATCTCTTCTAAATATTTCCCCGTCAGGTCAATTGGGTGCCCGCTCTCAATTTCCATGTTGGTTTCATCAATAATCAGATACCTGCCTAATGCTTTGATGGTAAAGACCTGCTCTTCCGAGATTTCTCCGATACTTGCCTTTACTCTTACCGAATAGGTATTTCCTTCTGTCAGTGTTTTCTTTACTTTTAACTGATCACCTTCAATGACGAACTTATCATTGTCTGTATCGTTTTCTCCCTGGCAGAGACTATATACCGGTGTTCCTTCCGGTGCCAGGGTACTGACGTAGAAGGTTCCTGCCAATGCAGACGGTGTCAGATCGGTCAGCTTTTTACCGGCAAAGCCAAGCCCGATTATCGCTTCCCCTTCTTTCAGCTCTACTGTTTCTGTCTGGAAAGTCACGGATTTACTGGTTTCCAGCAAGTCTGCCTTTACCGTAACCTGATAAGTTTTATTTACGGGCAGATTCCGAAGTGTTCCATACTGTTCACCCTTTTTTGCGGATGCCGTATATGTTTTTCCATCGCAGACAGCCTGGATTTTTGCTGACCCAAAGGAACTTCCATAACTTTCTTCAAGTGCTTCTAGATCAACTGCAATCTTGTCTCCGGACGCAGCTGCTCCAATTGCCTTGTCACTCTGCTCATCCGTATGGGGAAGTTCGTATGACAGGTTACAGATGGTACTGGTTTCATTAAATAACCCGCAGGCGCGAATCAGTGACTGCGCCATATTCAGCTGCCCGTTTGGATTGGGATGAATGCTGTCATTATTCCAATAGGTATTCTGCCATAAATACGCTCTTGTTTCTAATTCTTTGCTCCACTCTGCAAAATGATCATCTAATACTGCATTTTTTTCCGCTGCAACAGTGCGGATTACTTCCGCGTATTTCGGCAGGTTTACTGCCCTGTTTCCCGCTTCCGGTCTCAGTGGATTAGGCGTTCGTAATACAGCAACAGCTCCTTTTGCATGAATTTTATCTACAATACTTTCCAGATTTGCTTTGTAGCGGTCTGTGGGAACCGTTTCATTAGAAGCATCATTGGTTCCAAGCATGACGATCACTACATCTGCATTGTATTTATCCAGTCTTTCGTTTGAATTTGCCTCCTGTTCCGCTGTGGTTGCACCGGATACAGCGGTATTAATGACCACATCATCTTTTCTGCCCAGTTCCTCTTTTAAATATTTCTCAAATGTCTGATGGATAGAATCATAGCCTTTGGTGTGCAGGGCACCGTGTGTTATGCTGTCACCTACGAACAGCCAGGTTGCCGGCTCTTCATTTTCTGCAATTGCCCTGATCTGCTTTTGAAGATCATTTAATTCGATCTGTGTCACAGGTTTTTCCTGGCTTTCATTTCCCTGCAACACTTTTCCTGTAACGGCTGCAAGCTGTGTATCCCCGTCTTCAGACTTTACCGTTAACGTATAGCCTGCGCCTGTTGGGAGTCCGTCTATTACTGCCTGCTTATCTGTAAACCCTCCGCTTATGGTCTGATCTTGAATTTGCAGCTCATAACGCCACCCGGTAATGCCTTCCAAAGCTGTATCCGGAATATTTACGGTCAGCTGTGTATCGGATGCCGTTACCTTTGGCGCTTCAGCGGAATATTTGGAAGGTGTCTTTTCTTTTTTCAAAGAAAGGTCTGCTTCGCTCACCGGAAATCCATCCGCTGTACCATATGTCACTTTAGCAAATTGTTTTGCAATTTCCAGATGCCCCAGCGCATTGATTCTTCCCTGGGCATCCAGGCAATTCTTTTTAAATGCACCATTGTCCGTATTCTTAAAATGATCTGCGACCATGACTTTTGATTTCTGTGCATCGCTAAATCCATCGTAAACTTCCTTGACAGCGTTTGTATACGCAGACGCCAATTGGTTTTCACTGTCATCTGCCTGGGCATAAGGTGTCTGAATAACCAGATATCCGGTGCCGTTACGCAGCCCAAGTGCTTTATCAGCCAATGCCTCAAGGGATGCTTTAAATGTTTCCAGCCCTTCTGTTCCAACCTGATAATCCTCTTTTCCTACCATTACGGCAAGCGCTCTCGGGTCATATTTTCCCACCAGATTATCAAACTGATCCTTTATATCTGCGATTGTATTACCATCTTTTCCAGTATTGATCATATAGCGCTGGCGTCCCATAACACCGCCATTTTTTGTCCAGCGGATATACTCTTCGAACTGCCCCACATAATTGCGGATACCCTGGGTTACGCCGTAACCCCCTTCTACATCTGTTCCACCGGCAAATACCCAGGTATTATCTTTGGACTGATCAAACATCTGCTCCGGTAAATCACATAATATTCCGCTCTCTGTCTTGGTAATTTCAAGGGTATCTTCTAAACTGGCTGCTTCCTCCGTCACCACTACATACCCAATCTCACCTTTAAAACCATTGGATACGGTCTGGGTATTGCCATTATAGTATCCTCCTATGGTGAGCTGATTTAAGTTCTGCACGGTTGAGAAAAATCCTTTATTACTGTCTCCCGTAAATTTACCTCTGTCCACACCGTCAATTGCAAACCGGAAAACATATCCGCTGTCTGCCTGGGTGACCATCGCTGTATGCCACTCTCCGTCGGCATAATCAATCCCGGCTACCGATGCCCTGGTATGCTTCATATCTGCACGGTACCGCATGAGATTATCTGATTTTTCCAAATAAAAGGACGCTTTATTTACTGCTCCGTTTATAGCTGCAGATTCTCCCGCAGTTTTCCCCATCAGCATCATCAGATTATCGCTTTTGTCTGTGGTTCTGAATTTAATAATTACGGCCCCCGCAGACAGCTTTCCAACTTCTGCCGCTTTATCACTCACATCAACTAATGTGCTGCCATTGAATTTCTGTCCTTCCAGATCTTTGTACAGGACAGCATTTTCTTTCATGGCTTCTATACCGGTTGGACTGGCATTACATATTTTATCCGATACTTTGTTCCCATCTTTGGACCTCACCTGATAATAAAAGGTCTTTCCTGACCCTGTCTGATCCGTATAAGATGTTCCCTGAGTGCTTCCTATTTTTTCGTAAGTTCCGTTTTTATCTTCACTCCGGAAAATATCATACTCTGTGATACCTTCTGCCGGAACAAAACTGATTTTAATGGAACTGTACCCCGGTTTTATGAGGGTTTCTATGGATGGTCCCTGAGACGGCGGTATGGTAAATCCGTCAAATCCGCCTTTGGCTACCCGGATATTTTGTGCATTGCCGTAAAAATTCCTGCCTTCGGCTGTTATTGTGAGAAACGTCAGCTCACGGGTGTCATCTACCCCCGGACGGAATAAAAGCTTCGTAGTTCCGCTGCCGGAATCATATTCCATAGAAACCGGCTCTCCCTCAGCGCTGGCTTCCAGCTGGGGACTGCCAATTACCATCATGGGCTGATCGAATGTTACTTCAATCCGGTTTCCCTCCCATTTGACAGCCTGTACAACTGGTGCGGTTCTTTCCACCGGCGTCTTGTCTGCCATAAGCCATTGTAAATTAAATGTGGAATAGTTCAGATCCAAGTTCGCCCCTTCCCAGAATAACCCAATCTGATTTTCTCCCAATACGGAAAGGCATGAATATCCATAATTTCCAAGCTCAACTACTCTGGATGCAATCCATACAAATTCATCTGTCTGCGGCTCATAATATCCAAGACGGAGGGTTCCGTTATTCCGTCCGGCGGCGTAAGTGCTGTCCGGGTTGGCGAAAAGGAACATTTCCTTTCCCTCATATCCGGGTACATCATATGGATAAGGAACAATCGTCAGCTGACAATATGCATCCCTTAAGGCGGAATCAAACTTAAGCGTATTTCCCCAGGTCTCTCCACCGTCTTTACTGGAAGCTATGGCTACATTCCCGCCCTGGTTTCTGCAAAAAAGCCTCAGTTCTTTTTCCCCTGTAGCATTGGTTACTTCCACTGCCTGGGACTCGGTCATCATTGCTCCGTTGTTATTCATGGTTTTTGTCTCCAGTACGTTTCCATTACTGAGTATTCTGCCGTCATTCACGGTCTCGCCCATGTCCCATGTTTCACCGCCGTCATCACTATAAATTACTGCTGCTGACTGGCTCCCGCCTACATTGCTGTTTGTAATATAAACCGGAAGTATTAAACGTCCATCGCTCATCTGCATTCCCACTCCCGGACCGGTTCCGGTAAAGAGCATCCAGTCTTCTTTGATCTGACCGTTCAGATCTATTGGCTCAGACCAGTCTGCACCATCGTTTTCACTTGTAACCATCCAAAGATGCGAGGTTCTGACTGCTTTTAAAGGTGCTGCATCGTTTCCGGTGTAGAGGTAGATGTTGCCTATGTACTGCAATTGCTCCGCCTGGGAAACCGGTTCTGTCATGGTTTCTATTGGCTCAGATTCCTGTCCAGTTGACTGAACGGATTCCGATACACGGTCTGCTTCTGTCAAGGATTCCGCAACTGCTTCTGGCGTCTGTACTTCTTCTGTATTCTGCGGTGCTTCTGGTTCCTGCACGCTTTCTGTTTTCTGCGTCTCTTCTAATTCCTGCACTCCATCTGCATTCATTGCTGCTTCTGTTTCCTGCATTTCCTCTGAATTTAGTGACACATCTGCATTCGGTGCTGAATCTTCCTCCTGCATTTCCTCTGCATTTAGCACCCCATCTTCAACTGGTATCATATCCGTCTCCCGATACGCTTCGCCTTCATTTTCCGGAAGCATCGGATTCTCAGCCGTTTTGGATTGTACTTCTCTTTCTTGTTTGGCAGCTGCTTCTCCCTGTATTTCCTCTTTATTACCGGCATTTGCCGTATCGGCTGTACTCTTCTCATAAAGTTTCCCATCCGACAGATTAGGTACCACATAATTGGTCGCTTCCCCGGATGCTTCATCAAACACGATACCATTTTCCCGGATCGTATATTCTTTTGTGTAAGTATTTCCTCTTTCTGAATTTGGACAGTCTCTTAAGACCAGATACTTCTTTCCATTTACCTCTTTATATCCGGATGAAGTTACCAGGCTTCCGGAATCCATGATCGCATTGGATTCCGGAAACATATCCACCATCAGAAAGATTTTACCGGTATTTTTATCCTGCACCATATTGGCATCAATGCTAAGTGCATGTCTGTTCTGTCCCGAGGGAAGGTTCACCAGCGTTTTTGTTTCTTCCCAGGTCACTCCCCCGTCTGTGCTTCTTTTGATAACCGTATCAATATTTCCCTGATCTGCTGAACCGCTTTGCCGCTTATCAATGGCTGCAATGATGGTACCCTGCGTTGTGGTTAATAAGGAGGGAATGCGATACGCCGCAGAATTTTCAAATCCATTGTAGAACAATCTCGTATCGGTTCGGACTGCATCCTCTGGGTCATCTGGAATAACCGGTTCATATGCAGTTGCCATCTGAAGCTCTGCTGCCTCTTCTGCCGAAAGCGCCTTTCCATACACTTCTACCAGATCAATATCACCGTTAAATACCCATTGATTTGCTCCTCCTTTTGCCGGAGCACGATCCAGCGCACCAATTTTAACGGAATCCGCTTCTGTTATTTTGTCAAAAAACCCCGACTTATCCTGTTCTGTAAGCTTCTTCCCGTCCAGGTATATCTGGAATTTCGTCTTGCCAAAAACATATACCGCCGTGTGCCACTGATCATCCCGAATGGAAGCTGTGGCACTGACCTGGTTGTAATTTGTTACATTACTGTTATCCCCCTGACGTACTTCTACCCCCACTTTGTTACCAGTTGGATTTACATAGGCAACCGCATAGGTATTCTCCTGCCCCGGCTTTGTGCCAGACAGACTGAACAAAGCGCTTAAACCCTGTCCTGGACTGGACCGATATCTTACTGCAATCGTCCCTTCCTTCAGCGATGAAAGGCTTGACAGATATGTCTGGGTAATATTGACGGTATCCGACGCTGAAGAGATACTCATATTTCTTCCGGAATATATGGGCAGGCTTTCTTCCTGCGCAGATACCTGTATTACTCCCTGGGGTACTATCCCTGAAATGACAAGTACGATTACCAGCATCATTGCTAAAAATCTTTTTTGTTTTTGCTTGATATACATTATTTCCTCCTTTTTCATATCCCATAAGATAAGATCAGTTATTCTCCTGTACAGAAACCCCGATATCCATTTCCCTCTCCTCCTCCTTTCTTTTGTTGGAATCCGTTTTCTGTCGATATACCTAATATTATTGCAAAAATAATTTCTTTTTTCAATATAATTTTAGAAGATTTTTCCTTTTTGTTTGTTTCTTCCTTTTTTATCGTATTTGCAATGCATTTATCAAGGTTTTTGAGGTAAATTCTATCTATATTGCACAATTACAAAAAAAGTCAGCAAACAAAAAAACGGTATGATTAGCTTCATCAGCTATATCACACCGCAGATCTTACCTGTTTATTTTTCCGGATAGTGGTTTCGGAAAATTTCCTGACCTTCAGAATCTTCACATCCCCGCAAAGGATAATTTAATTACCCATACCCACAATCATCCCCAGCACATAAGGCACCAGCCATACCGCCCATACAAAAATGCTGAATTTATGAAAATTCTCCTGTTTCTGTTCATCCTTTTTCACCAGCACAATCGTTGCCCAGACTGCATGGAACAGCATCAGCGCAATTGCAAGAGCACCGGTTATTCCATGGAGATTGATTCCGCTGGTACCTGGCTTACTCCCTGCAATGGTACTCATGATAGTCGTTCCTGTAGTATCAAACACAAGACCCAGCCAGAATATGATGACGTGAGGCTTACGCAGAACATGTGCCTTTCGCTCTGAGAAAACGCCGATCGTATAAAATATCAGTGCCAATGTAATCGTAATAATTGCTAAAATTAATTTTATATCCATATGTGTAGTCTCCTTTACGTCCAAATTGAACAACGTTCATTATATAGTATAAACCAGCGTTTGTCAATAATCTTATTTAATGGAGATACTTATAATGATGTCCCTTTTTAAACTTAAGTTCAGCATTATTGTTCAAATATATTTACAAAAATAGAGCGCTTCACCGAGATGTTAACACATCTGCGTTAAAGCACTCTATTTCATCTTACAGGTCTATACACATTTCATATTGCTTAACTTTTATAGTTAAACCAAAATCTAGAAGTGCATGAATCAGCGCATGCTCAGTTATTGGTATATTAGAAATATCTAAATGAACAAACTCCTGAAACAGTTGTTTCAATATTTTATAGAGGTCACCCTGATCACCTTGATCATTGTATCTGATTTGGGAAATTCTTCCCTGTCTGCTTATCATAATAGACGTGTTTCCACATTCTGCAATTAAATAGTGATCTGCATCCCGGCACAGGGCGGAAATACGGTTTCCAAAAGAAGGTTGGTAAGTTGATATTTCCACACTGGAAGATGCAGATAATGGTGACATTTTAATTACACCTTCTTGTAGCAAAACACTTTGCTCACTTATCACACTCCCCGTAAAAAAAGCAAACTCTCTAACTATTTTCGCACCTTTCTTTTGATACACGGAACAGGCATTTTCATTGGTCGTTATCACATCCAGATAATAGCTTTTTATGTCATTACCTGCTAAGCATTGCCTCGTATGCTCAAACAATTTTGAAAACAAACCTTTGCCACGGTGCTCCTTCGCAATTCCCGTCATAGCGTCCCATGCTGCAGGTTTACCATTGTAAATGTCTACTGCATTGGCTAAAAATCCAATCAGTTTACCTTTGTAAAATCCACCAAAAGAACAACTGTAATCAACACCAGACACTTTGAAATATGCTTCTATTTGTTCCGGCGTAATATACATAGGTATTACATAATCTGAAAATACCAGATTATGTGTATCAGCCAACTCTTCATAACTCACATGACTCAGATTTTTGATCTCATACATATATATCTCTGCAGCCTCCCATTCATTTTTCATAAGTATAACACATGAAAAGAAAATGCTGCAAATAATATCAGGACGGTTTCATCTTAATTTTCACCTATTTTAATTTCACAATCACACTCTGAAATGCTTTGAGAACAATGCTGTTATCCCCAGTTTTCCAATCCTCATAATTATTCAAAAGTACTTCTCCGACTACATCGTCCAATGAAAGTCTGATTTCCCTGGCGTTGCAGTTATGAATTGCCAAAACCCGTTTTCCCTCATAAGTTCTTTCATAAGCGATTACCCCATCCTGGTCTTCATATCTTGGCTTTGTATCACCATAAATGAAAGTTTCCTCAAGATCTTCCCGTTTTCTTAAGGCTATCATCTTTTTATAATAAGAGAGCAGGGACTTGTCATCCTTCTTCTGTGCTTCATAATTGATCACGCGATAGTTGGGGTTAACATCGAACCAAGGTGTGCCCTCCGTAAACCCTGCATTTTTCTTATCATTCCACTGCATTGGAGTACGGCTGTGTTCCCTGCATTCGTTGTTTACTTTTTCCAGAGCCTCATCTTCCGTCATACCTTTTAGCAGGTATCCATTATAATTATTATAAGTTGCCAGATCCAGAAACTCATGAATGGATTTTTTCTGGTAATCCCTCATACCGATTTCCTGCCCCTGGTATAAAAACACAATCCCCCTCAGAAAGAAATTAACAGATGCCAGCAGGGACTCACTATAGAAATTAATGTGCTCTTCCGGGATAAACCGCTCCACAGATCTGGATGTATCATGATTATCTGTAAAATTACACATCAGACCATGGCCTTTTGCGTAATCCTGTTTTGCAAACAACCTTTCTCTCAATTCATGGATCATTTCCAGCGGGCGGTCTTTCCATTCTTTATCCTTTACATGAAACTGCGTATGGCAGAAATCAAAGATGGTTGAAAAGTAACCATCGTCTCCGATAAACTCACCCAGTTCTTCCGGCCTGACATCGTCTACTTCGCCAATTGTGAATGCGTTATGCGGTTTAAAGGTCTTTTCTTTTAGCTCATCCAAAAATACATTAAGTCCTTTGGCATTACGGAAATAATCCCAGGCACTGGCTAGCCCGTCCGGTCCGTCTGCCTGTTGGTTAACATATGCAAAGTTCTTCTTTAAATGGCTGATTGCATCGATCCGAAATCCCCCAAGTCCCATGTCCAGCCACCGGTTCACCATATCGTAAATGATTTCCCGGAGTTTAGGATTCTCCCAGTTTAGATCCGGCTGGCCTTTGGTAAAAAGATGCAGGTAATACTTGTTTGTATCTCCGATTTTTTCCCAGGCACTGCCTCCAAAAATGGAACGCCAGTTATTAGGCGGATTCTCGCCGTCCCCTTCCCGGATTATATAGAAATCGGCATATTCGCTGTCCAGGTCAGCCATCGCCTTTTGGAACCACTCATGCTGATCCGAGGTATGATTCACCACCAGATCCATTAATATCTTCATTCCTCTTTTATCTGCTTCCCGAATCAATTCTTCCATCTCTTCATTCGTACCAAACATGGGGTCAATCCGGTCATAATCTGAAATATCATAACCGTGATCCACCATGGGAGATTGGTAAATCGGACATAACCAGATGACATTGATTCCCAGATCCAGAAGATCATCAAGATGCTGAATAACGCCTCTGATATCACCGATACCATCTCCATTCGTATCCTGAAAACTCTTTGGATAGATCTGATATCCAATTGTATTATGCCACCACTTTTTAAGCATTTTCTCCTCCATCTGCGCATAAATGCGCCTGTAATATTTTATTTTTTAACGGTCTTGCTACCCCTTAACTGCTCCGCTTGTAACACCTTCCACATAATATTTCTGCATGTATATGAACAACAGCGATATCGGAATCGCAATAATCACACATCCAGCAGTAAATACCGTAAACATCGTATTGGAACTTGACTTTGTCATCATCGTATATAATCCGATTGCAACCGTATAGTTTTCCAGCTTATCCCCCATGATAACCTTGGAAAAAATGAAGTCCATCCACGGAGCCATGAATGCCGTCAGTGCCGTATAAACGATCATAGGCTTTGACAGTGGAAATATGATCTTGGTAAATACCTGGAACTGGGTCGCCCCGTCAATCTTCGCAGATTCATCCAATGCTTTTGGCATGGTGTCAAAAAATCCTTTTGCCACATAAAAGGTAAGGGCCGCTCCGGAAGAGTAAATAAGTACCAGGGCCAGAAGACTCTGTGTCAGATCCATTGCTTTTAAAATATAATAAACTGCGATCATGCTCATAAATGCCGGGAACATGTTAAGTACCAGGGCTATTTTCATGATCGGTTTTCTCATGCGGAATCTTAACCTGGATAATACATATGCCATAGATGTGGTCAAAAATGTACTTAACAGGCAGGATGCCACCGACACAATCAAAGTATTGGAAAACCATCTGAAGAAAGGATATTCGCTCATGGTAAAGAGCATTTTATAATTGTTCCATGTAAATCCCTTTGGTATAAAGTAGGAAACAAATTGTCCGCTCTCCGCTCTGAATGATGTCAGAACGATCCAGAGAATCGGAAATATCCACAGAATACTAAGGGCAATCAGTATGATGTATGTAACCGTATTGCCTAATCTATTTTTCAGTTTCATTGATACATATCCTCCTTACTGTAAGCGGCCGATCTCGTATAAGTAATCAGCGAGAATACTGCACATATGACAAATGTGATGATACCGATTGTAGATGCCAGGTTATAATCTGCCTTCTCTACCGTCAGTTTATAAAGCCAGGTTACCAGCAGATCCGTGTCTCCAGCCGCATAGAAGTTGCTGTTAAGCGGTGCACCTCCGGTCAGCAGATAAATAACGTTGAAGCTGTTAATATTACCTACAAACTGCTGAATCAGTGATGGAGTCATAACAAAAAAGATCTGGGGCAGAGTAATTTTTCTGAATATCTGGAAGGTGTTGGCACCATCCATTCTGGCTGCTTCTACCTGGTCCTCCGGCAGATTGGTTAAAATACTGGTTACTACAATCAGTGTAAATGGAATGCCGACCCACATATTGACCATAATAACCGAGAATTTTGCCACCAGCGGATCTGTTAAAAACGGAATTGGCTGATCTATCAAACCAATATTCTGCAATAATGTGTTTAATGGACCGGATGCATGAAGCATATTTCTCATAATCAGAAGAGATACAAACTGAGGCACCGCAATTGTAGTTACGAAAATTGTACGGAAAAATTTCTTAAGGCGTATACCCTTTTTGTTAATTAAAAGCGCCAGTATAACTCCGCCTAAAAAGTTTGTGACCGTTGCCACAAGTGCCCAGATTAAGGTCCAGACAAGTAAAGGGAAGAAAGTTCCGGCAATGTTTCCACCCAGCATAGAACCAAAATTACTGAATCCAACCCAGCCAAACAAGTTCTTGGGCGGCAGATGATTGTGGTCATAGCTTGTAAATGCCAGTAAGATCATATACAGCAACGGCAAAATGGTAAAAATAAGTACAGCAATTGTGGGCAGTCCCAATAATGTAATATGAAAACGGCTGTCCAGCAAGGAATGAAAATCTTCCTTAAAGGAAGGTATTTTCTTATCTGATGCTTTTAACATCTGGATATTCCGGGCGCTTTTTATATTTACAAAATAAGCTGCGATAAACAGTGCAATGATGATCACGGTTGCCAGTCCATAAATCATAAATAGCATGGAATTATCTCCCTGGACCTGAACTTTAATGCCCAGATTTTCATCCATGACCCAGCCCTGTGCCTGCACCCCCAGGGTTACCAGACCGCCAAGTGCTGCTGCCCCATAAAATATCATATAGAATACGAACACTGCTTCGATTGCCAGAAACAGTAATCCTTTTATGATCTGATGATTCATCAGGTTGGCACTTCCCATGATAAAATAAGATAAACGAACGGACAGATCACCGCTTTTAAATCCATTTATAAAATTTTTAACAGGATTTCCTCTTTTTTTCTTTTTTGTCTGCATTTCCTTATCTCCTCTGAAATGGCCAGCCATGATTCTTCATGACCGGCCAATGCTTTAACAGATGCGCGTTTACCGAATCTGAAAAATACTTATGCCTAGTGCCTGACTTATTAATTGGCTGCTGCTGCACTGGCGGTATCATTTACCAGGGCATCCAGTTTTGTCTGAATGTCTGCATCTGATAATTTACCTGCATATGCATCGATAATAATCGGATCCAAAATATCCCAGAAGGAACGCAGTTCAGAAAGTTTTGGCATTAATACGGTGTAGTCTTCCTGAGTCATTTCAGATACAACGCCGGAGATCATGTCATTTTTTACTTCATCGGATTCTCTTAATGCATTGTTGCAGGGGATATTGCCATTTCCTTCAAACCTTGCTTTCTGGCTCTCCTGGTTTGTAAGGAAATCAGCTAGTTCCATTGCATCTAACGGATACTTGGTAGCTGCATTTACAGCCAGTAATTTAACGCCCTGGAAAGAACGCAGCTGAACGGCACCATCGCCAAAGTCAGCAGTTGGGTATACAGCTACTCCAAGGTTTTCTCCAAGTGCATCTGTAATATCCTTTTTTCCCCAGGGTCCGGTTACCATAGCAGCGATTTCACCGGATTTTAACTTATTCATAGCATCTGCATTACATGCAACTACATTTTTATTATCTTTCAGAGAAGCAATCCATTTCGTTACATTTACACCCTGTTCGGAATTAAAAGTGGTATCTGCAATGTCTTCTCCATTATCTCCAAAAAGCTTACATCCATTTGCAATATACATCGGAGCTACTGTGTAGTTGGTACCTTCTTCAGCAACATTTAATCCGATTTTAGCTTTTGCAGTAATTCCTTCGAAAGTTTTCACGTCTTCTTCTGTAAGCATGGATTTATTGTAAACCAGATACATTGCTTCCACTGCATATGGATAGCCATAAACGGTTTCTTTATAGGTAGCCGCATCCAAAGCTGTCGGCGTATCTTCGCTCTTAATTCTGTCTACATATTTGGTATTTTCATATAAGGTGCCTGCCTCGACAAGCTGTCCCAGCTGATCATGAGGTAATGCAATCACATCTGCTGCCGCCTCCGGATCTTTCTTCACCTCTTCTTCCGCCTTGCCGCTCTCTGAAAACACAACATCGATGGTATAATTCTTTTCCGGATGAGCTGCTTTAAACTGCTCCACCAGATCCTTGGTGATATCCAGTACATCCTGATCCGCCCACACCTTTAACGCCACGTCCTTACTGTCTGTGCTGGCTGCTGATCCTGTACCGGCTGAAGTTGCTGCTTCTGCAGAAGACTTACTGTCACCTCCGCAGCCTGCAAGCAGACCGCCCGCCATCATAACCGATAATGCAAGAGCTGTAAATTTAACTGTTCTTTTCATAATTCCTTACCTTCCTTTTCATTTGGATGTTCTCCTGTTTTCTGAGGTAATTATAACTTTTCATCTGCCAGTTTAAAATGAACTAAATAAACTTTGGGAGTGAACAAAATAAACTTTTTCTAAAACAATTGAAAAGGGGCTGTAAAATAAGTCCTTAATTAAGAATCGCCAGTTCCGGCAAATGCCGGTTCTGGTGATTTTTTCCTTTTATATTTAAAACTTATATGACTGATTGACTTTTTTAGTAAAATAGAGTGCACTTAATAAATCTATGAGTATAGCTCCGCGATTTTATGCAGCTAACTCCTTTCTCTGTCTTTTATTATGATATTTATAAAGATTAAAACCACAAGAAATCAGTGTGATTTCTAGAATTACGTTTTTCTTACCTCTGCGAAATAATCTTTTATAGGACTTATCCCATTTTAGAATTCCGAATGTTCCTTCTGCCTGAATACTACGGTTCATTCTCAACAGTGCTCCATGTATTGATTCAAGGTTTGTAATTACCTCTTGATGAATTGATGTTAATTCCTGATTCATTCGAATGGTTCTGTTTTTAGTCGCCTTAGGACAACATTCGTTTTTATACTGGCAGTCTTCGCATGATTCGCATTCATAGATTTCTTCGGTTCTGCCATATTTATTTTTATAGACATGTTGTTTGCTTTTAAAGTGAAAAGTCTTTCCGTTTGGGCATATCAAATTTCCAGTCCCGTCTCTTTTAAAGTTGACTGCACGATATGGATTTTCATGATACTTCTTATCTGATGTTTCCTTTTTGAACATGGTAAATTTCATATACTTTTCCATCCCATGTTCTTCACAATAAAGATAGTTATTGTAGGAACCATAGCCTGCATCTGCAACTGGATACTTTGGATAATGCCCATAGGTTTCATTAAATTTTTCCATCAAAGGAACAAAACATTCCATATCGGATGCATATGGTTTTACATCAACGACGGCAATGTATTCATCACAGACAGCGACCTGGAGGTTGTACGCTGGGAGCAGCTGATCATTTCCCATATAATCCCGTTTTATGCGCATAAAAGTGGCATCGTGATCTGTTTTGGAATAACTGTTTCTTTCATCGCCACAGATTTCTATATGATGTGCATATGTCTTTAATCGTTCAAGATATCCCTGTAATTCCTGATACTGTTTTTGCTGGATGCTTTTTCTATGACCACAACCAGATACAAACGTGGATTCGTCCAGATTTGTTCCTTTCTTGTACATTTCCAAGAGTTTGGATACATATTCAATAGCATACTCCTCTCGTTTCTCAAGTTTTACGCTTAAATAGCCCAACACATCCTGATTCATGGCATCAATTAGCAGCGATATTTTTTCAAAAACTTTTCCACGATTCTTTGTACAGGATTTTTTCCATATCCAAGTATAGCGGTTCGCATTCGCCTCTATTTTAGTACCATCGATGTAAGTATGTTCCAGATCGACATAGTCCTTTTCAAAAATATATGTATTTACATGCAGAAAAATCTGTTCTACAGAATCAGTAAGTTCATTTCGGATGATGTTGCCAAATGTGGCAAAGGAAGGAGCTTTCATTCCATCAAGAAGATACATATATCGAATATCATTTTTGCAAAGTTTCTCTATCGCACGAAGAGAACAGATTCCGTTTTCCATGAAAGCAAAGAGTATCACTTTGAGGAGTTTCTGTTCATCACATCTTGGACGACCTGTTTTGTATCCTTTCTCTACAAAATATCGTGATAGGTCGATGTGATCCATTACCTCACAGAAAGTGTATACCGGATCAGAAATATCAATTAATTTTTCGATTTCCAGTGGTAATTTCAGTTGTCGTACGGTATAATTATCATTGGTATTTTTGTTTATTTGCATACTTAATTATACCAAAAAATCGCCTAGACCTCACGGCCTAAGCGATTTTTCTTTTAAGGGAGTTTATTTACAGCCCCTTTTGTATAATATAAGCAGAAAGAGCCTCAGATACAAAATCTGATGCCATCAGTATTAGTGCAAAATAGCATCCAAACTTTAGGTGGTCGGGATGCTATTTTTTGTTGTGTTTATTGTCTATGTATGACAATGCCGAAAATATTACAAGCAATAACGTCAGTGTTTCCATCACGCTCATTGGCATCACCCTCCTTCAATTACTAGTGCCGCCCGGCGTAAATACGTCGATATATAGTGCCTGATATCTGTGTCAGGTGTGCGACTGTGAATCGATGGTGTAGCGGGCTACGGCTAGATTCACAGTCGTGCAGCTGGCGCAGATAGCGGGTGCTATAGAGTGGCGTATTTGCACCGGGCGGCACTAGAGGGCTCACAACTTTGCATCCTTTTCTTTCTATCTTATATGATACACTTTGCATTCAAATCCTATTTTTAAATAATTTAAACTTAACTTTCTCTTCCCATTCTCAGGAAAGCTCATTGTCAACCCCGGGTTAAAATGTTAAAATACTTTTATATACTCTTACTACAATACACTTTTCATAGCAAAGATAAGGATGTGAAACTTGAAACCCAAATACCGTTTTAACCGTATCCGCACGAAATTATTTACAATATTTTTTATTCTGGTACTGTTCCTGCTGCTGATTACTATTTCGTTGAATTACATGATCTCCAGCCGTTCCAATAACAGGAATGCAAAGATTTTAAATAACCAGATGGCGACTCTGGCTGACCAGGATTTCCAGGTTATATTTGATGAAATTGACCGGATTTATTCATCTATTACCACCAGTCCGAATTTTTCATCTCTTTATAACGCCAGCAGCAAGGCTTCCCCGTTGGAGAATTATCTGCTCACCTATAACCTTTCAGATCTGCTGAGTACACCACTGGGCGCTTCCCTTTATATCCACAGCATTAATTATATCAATCCATCCAATGACATGCTGATTTCCTGCATTGCAGGGGAAATGAATGTTGAGCGGAATTTTTCGTTTTCAGACTCACCCTCATGGTTTCAGACAGCCGTTAATGAGTTGGAACAAAATGAAAATACAAATATTTTATATCTTCCCTCACACCAGGAACTCTATTACAAGCGGGGAGCAAACGATGTAAATAAAGAAGTCATAACCGTGGTTCGAAAGACCGCTAATGTAAATACGAATTACCAGAATAAAGGTCTTTTATTTTTTAATATCGACCTGGAAGTTTTGAAAAAACTGACCATGGGATTAAATGCTTACGACGGCATGCAGAATATCATCATGACTGACACCGGAGAGGTGATCTATACAACAGATGCGGGACTGACCCAGGTTCCGGGGGCAGCTGATTCCCTGTTAAACTGTGAAACCATCGGCTATCTCACCATATCACAGGATACCTATATGGCACTGCCGGTTCCCATTGAGGTGAATAACTGGCGGATTATTTCCCTGATTCCAAAATCCGTCTACACCAGTGAAAGCCGCCATGTGGCACTGTTCAGCATATTAGTGGGGGGTCTGGTTCTGACCCTGGGACTTTTCATTACCTGGATTTTATCCAAACGGATCTCTACGCCTATCGAATCTCTTTCCGGCACTATGAAGGCGGTTTCCAATGATCAGATGGATATCCGGGCTGAGATTACATCTAATGATGAAGTTGGTGAACTCTCCATGAGTTTTAATACCATGCTGGACCGCATTAATGATTTGATTGAAAAGGAGTATGTTTTGACTGCTCAGCAAAAAGATGCTCAGATTAAAGCTCTGCAGGCACAGATCAATCCCCATTTTCTATACAATATTTTGCAGTCCATAGCCAGCATTGCATCGATTAACAAAATTCCGGAAATTACTACGATGGCTAATTCTCTTGGAAAAATGATGCGTTACAGTATTAAAACGGCAGAGAATTCCACCACCATCCAGGACGAGCTGATACATGTGACCCACTATCTGGAAATCCAGAAAATCCGTCACCTGGAAAAACTGGATTATCAGATCCAGTCGAATGAAGAATATGCTGACTTTCCGCTGCTGAAGCTAACACTTCAGCCATTGATTGAAAATGCAATTATGCACGGATTCTGTCCATCTCATGAGAAGCTGTTTATTCTATTAACCGTTACAGCAAAAGAACAATGGTTAACGATTCAGATATCGGATGACGGTGCCGGTATTCCACCTGATAAGCTGGCGCAGCTTCAAACAGAACTTCTGACTCCGGCAACAGGCTTTTACACTGACAGCAGTCCCAGTATCGGGATTAAAAACGTCTATGCACGTTTGCGGCTCTACTATAATAAAAAGGTTTTACTGGAAATCGACAGTGAAGAGGATGAAGGAACTGTTATTACCTTAAAACTCCCCTATCAAAGTACCAATAGTAAAGAACAGGAGGCAGTATAAATGATCCGTACTATCGTATGTGAAGACGAATACTGGGTACGAAAAGGCATCATCAACCTTGTTCCCTGGAAAGAATTCAATCTGGAGTTAGCCGGAGAATTCGAGAATGCCACCGATGCTGTGGAATTTCTAAAGACGCATCCCATTGATCTGGTCATTACTGATATGAATATGAACAACGGAGACGGTTGTACCCTGCTTGACTATCTCACAGATACCCATACTGATTGCGAAAAAGTTATTATCAGCGGTTATACTGATTTTGAATATACAAAAAAAGCCATCAATTCCTCCGTGTGCGAATATTTATTAAAGCCTGTGGAAGAAGCGGAACTTAAGAATGTGCTGAATAAAGCCATTGATAAAATTCATGCAAAATTAAAGGACCGCATGGAGCAGATCCAGGTGAAAGAAAAAATACAGCAGACCGTCCCGCTCCTTCAGGAAAAATTATTGAATTCACTGGTAAGCCCGGAAGACTTTGGTAAAGAAAAGATTATTGAAGAACTGTCCAAAATAGGTTTTGAATTAAATGATAAATATTTTACAGTCCAGATTCTGTATGTGGCAAAACAGGATCCGGACACCGCCCTAAATGCTCTCACCGAGGAGGAACTGGCGCAATGGACTTCTTATATTGAAGAAAAAATAACGCGTAAAGAATGTATTCTGTTTAAAAGCCGTCATCGCAAGGAAGAGTTTATTCTGCTCTGGGAAGGAACGCCGGACCGTCCCCTTCACCGGACATCCATCTTCACAGAGTTTCAAAAGCTGGGCGAGTACAGCGGCTATACCCTAAAAAGCGGCACGGGAACCTTTTTAAAAGGATACCAGTCCATCCCACTCTCCTATCGGCAGGCTAAGGCTGCACTGGATTATGAGCTGATCGGACGGCCATTTCCACAGAACATTTTTTACGACGATATCAAAGCATTGGACCTGAGTACCTATTCCTATACACTGGATGAAAAATTACTCAGCGGCATTATAAAGAACAGAAACCGGAAAATGATTCCTCTTTTTATACAGCACATTGGATCTATCTCCAAAACAGCCGCAGCATATTACCATCTTCCAACATATAAAAATGCGGTGATCCGGGCTGCCATGCAGTTGGAAAAAGCGTGCTTTGAAAAAGATATGAAATGCCCGGAATTATCCGACACGGTGAATATTGTATCCCCCATGTGTTCCACCGCTTTGATTAACCAATATCTCATGAAGATTTTTCAGGATATTCTGGATGAAATCGAAAAAGCCAAGGCTCCCGCCGGAAAGAATGTGATCGAAGAAATATGTGAGTATGTAAAAGTTAACTACGGTGAAGAAATCAGCCTGATTGCTTTTGCCCAAAAATACTATATGAACCATATCTATTTAAGCCGCCTGTTCAAATCAGAAACAGGAGAAAACTTTAGCAGTTTTCTTACCCGGATACGAATGGAAAAAGCAAGGGAATTATTATCCAGTGATTCTTTCCTGATTAAGGAAATTGCAGAAATGGTGGGTTACGAAAACCCCTATTATTTTACGAAAGCATTTAAAAAATACTTTGCCTGCTCACCAACGCTCATTGAAAAACTGGATACCAAGGAGAACGAGGGTTGAAAGGAAATCTATCTATGAAAAAATATGTTTATCTCATTTTAATGATAATGTGGATTCTGGTATTTACTGCAGGCTGCAGTTTTTCTTTTTCCGGGGCAGACGCCTCATCTGAATCTGCTGCTCCAGATCAGATTGATCTGTATGTGATGCACGGACGCCAGGAAGCACCGCAAGCTTATACGAAGCTGGCAGATGCGTTCCATAAAAAGTATCCGAATATTACCGTTCACTATGAGACTCCCAGCAATTTTGACCTGACCATGCAGAACAGGCGGGCACAGAACCGGACACCGGATATCTATTCTGCTACCACCATTGAGGCAAATGCCGGAATCCTTATGGATCTCACCGATGAACCTTTTATGAAGAATGTAAAAAAGGTAACCTTTGATACGGTAAAGGATAACCGGGATTATTTCTTCCCAATTGGATACTCGGGGGTAGGTGTCATTTATAACAAGGCAGTGTTTTCAGAGAATAACCTTACACCGCCCAGGACACTTTCAGAACTAACTAACGTCCAGCAGGTTCTGGCTTCAAAGAATATTGCCGCTTTTGCCCTTGGTTACAAAGATCTCTGGGTTGGGCATTTTTCTCTTCGTCCCGCCTTTTATGCCGTGTACGGATCTTTTCCTGACTGGAATCAGAAAAGGAGCCGGGGGGAGGTCTCCTTTTCCGATACCCCTGAGTGGCAGTTAATTGCTGATGTAGCGAAGAATTACGTCTATGCCTATGGCAATACCGATACCGCATTTGAAGTGGGTTATATGGACGCCTGCTCCATGCTTGCCAATGGAGAAGCGGCGATGATGCTTCAGGGATCCTGGGCAACTTCACTCATTCAGACTTATAATCCGGATACGGAGCTGGGATTTATTCCCCTGCCTGTTTCTGATGATCCAAACCGTAGTAAGATCAGCTACTATTGTGACTATTATTTATCCATAAGCGCTGATACCAAACATCCAAAAGAAGCAAAACTCTACCTGGATTTTCTCTCAACCCAGGAAGCTGCTAAGATATATGTGGACAGTACGAAGACCTTTTCCAGTGTAATTGGTGCACCAATTCCGGAAGATCCCGTTTCTAAAGATATCGAAAAATACGTGGACAAAAACCAGTATATCGATGATCCCAGCGGCACCTGGCCTAACCGTTTTTATAAAAATGCTGAGAAATATTTTATGGAATATATTCTGGATGGCATGGATTATCAAGAACTTACAAAATTACTGGACAAAGAATGGGATACCTGCAGTGATAAATAACTGCAGGCATCCCATTTTCATTCCATTTTTCCAATTCCATAACTTATTTTTTTACAACCGGCATCCACACTTCAAATACTGCATTGGCTGGATCCGGACTTAAATACAGTTCGATATCCGGCGCATTTCCGTATTCATAGCCGGAAGTTGGCAGCCACTCTGTCACAGCTCTTCTCTCAATATCCTGGATACTGTCCGGCATGGTTCCTGTGCCAAAGAAGATAGCCCAGGAAGCTGCGGGAACTATATATTCCTCTGTTCCTTCTACTGCAGGCTGGTCTGTCGCCACACCAATGTAATAGCACCAGTTATCCTCTTCCAGGCAGGCACTGACTCCAAGTATTCCTTTGACTTCCTGATTCATCATACCAGCCAGTTTCTCCAGGATACCTGACTGCGCTGCCTTTGCCCACATCTGCGGTACTTCCCTGAAATTCTCTTCTAAATCCTTACTTAAGCTTTCCTTCATTCCAACAATTCGAAATGCTTCCTTTTTCTCAATACGATATTCCATCTCCGCTTCTCCTTTAATCACCATTTTTAAACTGATACGGGGGTAGGCTTTCAACGTTATACCCTGCTGCTTTGCTGCAGAAGGCGGAAACCCATGGACACCCTGGAAGGCTCGATTGAATGACGTAGGAGATTCATACTGGTAACGGTATGCCACATCCAGAACCTTATCTCCGTTACACAGATCAAAAGCTGCCTGGGTCATCCGCCTGCGTCTGATATACTCTGCTAAAGGTACACCGGCGATATAAGAAAACATCCGCTGGAAATGATATGTGGAGCAGCCGGCCATCCGTGCCGCTTCTTTGATTTCTATTTCCCCGCTCAGATTGTCTTCTATATATTTGATTGCCTCATTTAATTGTTCAATCCATTCCATTTGTATCACCTCTTGTATCATCATAGTTTATTTGGAGAATAAAATCCTCTCTTTTTACAGACGGAATCTGCGAGATGGACATATTCGTATGCCAGGCTTCACATAGTCTTACACTACAGATTAATTTAAGACCCTGATCCTTCGACGTAATCCTTAATACGCAAGCACCTCATATCCGTCTTCTGTGACGAGCACCATCACTTCCCACTGTGCAGAGGGCTTTCCGTCGTCCGTATAGACAGTCCATCCGTTCTGATCATCTATATACACCTCATCCGTTCCCATATTTATCATAGGCTCAATCGTAAAAATCATGCCCGGTGCCAGAATTACTCCGGTATCCGGCTTTGTGACATAGCTGACACATGGATCTTCGTGAAACTCCAGACCCACACCGTGACCTCCGATATCCCGAACTACCGTATACCCGTTTTTCATGGCATACGCGTGAATGGCATGACCCATATTCCCAATAGGCTGCCAGGGTTTTACCTCATTCAAACCAATCTGAATGGATTCCCTGGTGGTCTCTACCAGCTTCTTATCCTCCCGGCTAACCTCACCAATACAGAACATCCTGGATGAGTCAGAAAAATACCCATTATAAATAGTGGAAACATCTACATTTACAATATCCCCGTCTGCTAAAACACGGGATTTATCCGGTATTCCATGGCAAACTTCCTCATTTACGGATACACAGACACTTTTCGGAAATCCTTCATAATCCAGAGGTGCCGGAATGCCTCCAAGGGTAAGCGTGGTTTCATGAACGATCCGGTTTATCTCTTCCGTAGACATGCCCGCCTGTATGTGCTTTGCCACTTCATCCAGAATGGCAATATTGATTTTTCCGCTTTCCCGTATTCCTTCGATCTGCTTCTTCGTCTTGATCATGTGCCTGCCCGGTATCCGATATCCTTTTCGCTTGAGTTCCTGTAATTTCCCATCGAATCCTTCATGGCATAACTTATATTTTTTACCGCTTCCACACCAGCACGCATCATTTCTTCCCGGTTTTTTTAACATATTTTACTCCCTTTCCTGCTGCCATCCGTAATATCCGCCTCTTTCATTCCATATCTGCGGTATTGCCCCGGCGTTCTTCCAAACTGTTTTACAAACGCCCTGGTAAATGCTTCCTGGGAAGAATAACCGTAGTCCACTGCAATGTCCAAAAACTTTTGATCCGTTCCCGCAATCGCCTCGGCAGCCAGGCATAACTTTCTGCTTGCTATATACTTTTTAAAAGAGACTCCGGTATATTCATGGAATTTCGCAGAACAATAAAATGCCGAATATCCAACATGACAGGACATCCCTTCCAGTGTAGGATTTCCTTTTATATTCGCTTCTACCCATGCAATCATATTCTTTACTGTTTTAACTGACATGTCTTCCTCCTGCCGCTTTTCTTTCATTGAACATCCAATTTTATTCTATACCTGATTCTATTTTATCATGAACGATTACTTTTTATTTGATATAAATTGCACATTAACGCAAACTTCATTGATCTGCGCCATGAAGCATTCCCATTAACCGGAAATCTTTTTTTCCATCACCGTTAGAAATGCATTGGTTTCGTATCCCTTTTTTTGATAATAACCTTCTGTCCGGGTATCCCGGCTGGTCCACAGAATTATTTTATCAATCCCCTTTTCCTTCAGCCTGTCCTCAAACTCTTTTAACAGAATGCTTCCCAGCCCCTTATTTTTCATAGAAACATTCATGCAAAACTCTTTAATTTCAAAATGTACACAGTCGTAGTACTGTTCTTCTCTCCCGACAATCATACCGCACAGCTCTCCATCCAGATACCCGGCAATGCCATATGCATTCTCACCGGTTATCATCTGTCGGATTCTCCTGGCTGCTGTCTCCTCTGTCCAATTGTCATTCCAGGGCGGTGCATTAAACGCATTCATAAACAAATTTGCCAAATCCATAACCATCGTATCTTTTATTTCATAAAATTCCATATATGTAAGCAGCCTTTCTCTTATATAATTTATCTCTTCAAGGGATACAAATCGTACTTCCGGCGACTCACGATACTCCGAAAGCCTTTCCAAATATCTGCATATAAACCGGTATTGCAGCCATTGCCAGAATCGTCGTTACGGTAATTACAACAGAGGCAAATGAATAATCACTTCCGCTTTCTTTCGCCATAATACCAAGCTGGGTCATGGCAGGCATAATCGTCATGATACAAAATACAAGCTGCAGTTGAGGATCAACTGGCAGAAGCAGGCACAGTCCGAACATAATCGCAGGTGCTATAACAAATCGTCCCGCAAGTATCATAATCAGCTCCCTGGATAAACGAATTTCTTTTAAGTCCGTCATACGAATTACGCTGCCGATAAATACCATAGACAGTGCTGTTGTGGACTGTTTTACATAGCTTATGGAACTCATTAAAAATTCAGGCAGATTAATTTTTAACAGTACCACCGCAACTCCCAGCAGAAATCCCACAAGGGGAGGGGAAAAGATATTTTTTATTTCCTTCTTCCACCCGGGTCTCGTCTTTTGCCCGGAATCCCTTCGCAGCAGCCAGGTTCCAAGGGTCCAGAACAATGTGGTATTCGCCATATAATACACCATAGCATCGGACAGCGCTTTTTCTCCCATTAATGCTATAATAACCGGAAATCCCACAATCGTTGTATTGGAAAAAGTCACTGCATTAATGAACACCCCTCTGCGGCTTTTGCTTACCCCAAAAAGGACAGCTAACAGTACGCTGATCCCAAGGCACACCAGAATTACCATAACCGGTATCGGGAGGTTTTTCACAATCCGAAATAATTCGGTCCGGTCTTTACATGTCGTAAGGACATTATAAAACATATAACAGGGTATGGCTATTTTAACACAGAATTTGGAACAGACATCCATTCCACTCTTACCAAACCACGCCCTGCCTGCAATCACCCATCCAATTCCAATCATAATCAACAGTGACAAAACACTCTGAATACTATTCCATAGCATAATCATTCCTCTTTCTATGATGTCTCATTACTTTCCCTGCATTTGAATCATTACAATTTCAGCCTATGGCTCAATAAAACAAGGCTCCTGTCAGTAGTTCTGATAGCAGCCCCGCCTGCATTTGTCTGATATCTAAAAATGTTTTCTTCTTCTGAAGCGAAAAAACTTTGCTGAAAAATACGCAAGATCGCATAATAACATGGTGGGTATTTTATACATGTGAGATGTCCTTTCTCCCGATATATCCCCAGTGCCTCCAGGCGTAAATACGTCGATATATAGTGCCTGATATCTGTGTCAGGTGTGCGTCTGTGAATCGACGCCGTAGCGGGCTACGGCTAGATTCATAGTCGTGCAGCTGGCGCAGATAGCGGGTGCCTATATAGTGGCGTATTTGCGCCGGGCGGCACTAGGTAAACTCAGTCTTCCAGAATATATAGAATCTTTGAAATTTCCCCATAAGCATCCGCAGGATTTGTCCATTGAAATGTATAGCCCAGAGAAACATTTACATAGCGGATACCATTTTTCTGTATTTTCATTGGCATATGGGAATGACCGCTGATACTTAATGAAACTTTATTTTTTTCAAAAAAATGGCGATACCTTTCACTTCCCAGCTGGTTGATCAATTTATCATAAAACGGAATGGGATAGTCTCTGATAAGATCTCCGGTTGGAAGCATATGCATGACAACGCAGCGCTTCTTTCCCAATGCTGCCTCTTTTCCAAAAGACCTCTGAAGCATTCTGATATCCTTCATGACCAGTCTGACATCCCGTTCATAATCAATCACACCCCCATGAATCACCTTCTGATCCGGCCAAAGGAAACGGGATATGATACTGTTAGCCGCCTTCCCTGGAGGATCCCCGGGTTTTCTTCTTCCAAAGCTGTAATCAAACCATCCGCCGATACCGGTAATGTACCAGTGCTTCGTCACAATCGGATTCTCCATCAGGGAATACTCTTTATGAAATAGGATACTGTCATGAAAAGCACTGGATTCTCTGTTAATCCGGGCTTTGCTTTTTCTTCTCAGGTTTTCCACATACATATCATGGTTACCCGGGACGATGCGCACCTGAGCTTTGGTCTTAACCGCCAGTGCATCATAGAATCGAAGCGCATCCTTTGCCCCCGTAGAAGTATCTCCCAGAAAAACAACCGTATCCAGTGCCTTGTCAGCTATCACTTCAGATAAAATCTCAAGGAAATCAAACTGCCTGTTAAAATCAATATGAAGATCTGATATAAATCCAATACGCATAGTTCCACTCTTCTTTCTAAATCCTGTCCCATTTTTGAGTCTTACTATAAGTATATCCAAAAATTTAATTTTATCAAGCCCCTGTTTCCAGGAATCATCATTCTCTGCTTATTTCTTTAATAATGGAATCACCAAGTACCTTATTCACCGGAATAAATACTGCCCCGACACTGATCATCAGATTCAGGATTACGATTCCAACTATCACCCATATATTGACCCTGAGATTGGGGTTGATATATAAATACACATGGGTCAGTAAGAACAGCAGCACTTTCTCAAGTCCAATGTATGCCACAACGGTCACGATACTGGCGTATGCTCCATAGAGCAGCCCTTCTTTTAACATCATCTTCAAAAATCCGGTGTCCGTAATCCCCATCGCCCTGAGAATTCCAAATTCATGTCTTCTGGACAATACCAGATGGCTCATGCTGTTAATAATATGCATTAAGCTGATCATAAGCAGGATCACAGCTATCCCATAAAAAAATACCATCTTCTGTTTCAGGTAACTGTTCTGTACTTTTATTTCCGCTGTATAATCTTTGATCAGGCATCTGGGTATATGGGAGATTTTCTCTTTGATCCTCTGGACAATCTCCCCGCTGTCTTCCTTCCCTTGATTGACACTGATCATATTATAGTCCGTAATACCGAAGTTTTTCGCCATCTGGGCATTGGTCATAATCAGGTCTAATCCATCCTTTCCAATGAAATAGGGATTGGTCGCCATTGACCGTTTTACAAGGGCGGATACCACAAATTCCTTTTCTTCAAACCAGTCCTGATCCCCGAATTTCACTGCCTCCTCCGGGACATCGGGACTTTTTGGTACTTTTACAGTTATCGTATCCCCCGGATGAATGAGCAGCCCGTCATAGTATCCCTGCCCATCCATCAGGGTTCGAAGTATTACCGTATTTTTTTGCTCCATACCACTGGAATCAATTGTTCCTTCCAGAAGGTAATCCTTCAGTCCATCCAGCATTTGGGAATCATATCCGTAGATATTACTTTTTATTCCGTATTTCCCGTTTTCTTTCTCTGTGCAGATCCCATTAAAATATTCCATCATTCTTGGATCCAATAAATGATTGGGGTCATTGTCAATTTCCGGAAAATAAGATTTCCACTGCAAGATATCCCGCTCTATTTCTACTTCCCCCAGGTAATAGCTTACGGGGTGAACGGATTCTATTCCGGGTATTTGTTCTATGTTGGATACAGCGTCTCCCGGAATGGTGTCCATAAATGATGAGGTTTCCAGAAAAACCTGATAATCCGACCCCAGCCCGTCATCAGCCTTCAGGGACAGTTCATTATTTAGTCTGGTGTTAACCGTAACATAAGTCGTACATAAAAATATAATACTCCCAAGTGCCAGGGAAAACAGGATGCTGATAAAGGTCCCTTTTCTTGCAAACATAAATTTTTCAGAAATTACGTCTGTCATCTGCCTGGAACTTTTACTGTAACTTTTTCTTTTTCTTGTCTTCTTATCATTGCCATTTTTCATAACATCAACCACCGAGATCCGGTGTAACCTTCTAACACTTATAAAGCTGATCAAAAACAACAGAATTCCCAGGAAGACCGCCCCAAGAATCACTGCTTTATAGCTTATGTAAAAATGTCTGGAAACGGCATCCGCATCAGCAAACACATTAGAAAGCTTGGAATAAAACAAGCCGATTAACCCATTCCCTATCAAACTTCCAATTGGATATCCCATGGCAAATAACAAACTAAGTTCCATGAACAGTAACCAGAAAATATTTTTTTCCCCTGTTCCCAATGCTTCCATGATCCCATATTGTGAAGTCCTCTTCATAATGGAGACGTGAAAGATGCTGTAAATTATAAAAGAACTAAAGATACCAAGAATTATAATTACACCATTAACGGTCAGATTAAATTCATCCCGGGCAATCAGCAGTGCCGTAGTAAAATTCGAACCAGGCGTTTTCATCATCTCCCAAAAAGCAGATGGCTGTCCCTCTCCAAAAAAAGACACAACCGTATTATTCACCATCATCCCACCATCCGGAATATGAAATTCTTCCTGAAATGCTTTTCTTTGTGTTTTTAAGTTCTTCTTCTCATCAAACTTTACATAAAGAAAATGTTCTCCTGAGTCACCCTCTGCGTCTTTGCTGACAAATCCTTCCATCCCGCCAACCGCTGTTGCCCATTGATTAGAAACCACTCCGCAAAGAATGTATTCTTTTCCATCCAGATGGACTTTGCCACCGATTTCATCCCTGATGTTCCTGTTTTTCATGGTATATGCATCCAGCATAATATCTCCCGGTTTTGCCGGATAATCACCCTTTAATAATTTTCTTCCGATAATTGAGAAATATTCTCCATCTGCATAGACGTAAGAAAAAATATAGGGCTCCTGAATATCTTTTTTCCTTTCAAATTCCCCCAGTCTGGTGATCCGATATCCCTGCCCCGATTTCTTGCTCCGAATCTCCCGGATCAAATCCGAATCTGCTTTGATATAATAGTGATAATCTCCATAAACCTTCCGGTCTTTCTCCAGATTACTTCTTTCTCCACTGTAAACGAGAGAACTGATTCCCGTCATCAGCGCAACCGAGATGATTATGCTGAACAGAATGGCAGTTGACTGCCGTTTATAAAATTTGATGTATCGTACTGAGAATTTTAAGCTGGCCTTCATTGTAGACCACCTCCTTCTCCCACAATACCTCCGTCTTCTATATGGATAATTCTGTCACATAATTGTGCAATTGCCTCATTATGAGTAACCATCATAATCGTCTGATGGAATTTCTGGCTGCTGTTTTTTAATAAGCCGATTACCTCCATCGTGGTTCGGGAATCCAGATTTCCGGTAGGTTCGTCTGCCAAGATAATGGCGGGTTTATTTGCAAGTGCTCTGGCAATCGCAACCCGCTGCTGCTGTCCCCCAGATAGCTCATTGGGGTACTTCTCTCTTTTCTCCCACAGCCCTAATTCATGCAGCAGTTCCTGAATATACGCATGGTCAATACGTTTCCCCTTATCAAATGTCACCGGTAGTGCTACATTATCATAGACATTTAAAACCGGCATCAGGCTGTAATTCTGAAAGATAAAGCCTATATTTCTTCTCCTGAATATCGTTAATTCCTTTTTCTTCAAAGCAGCTATATTGTGGCTGCGAATGATTATCTCTCCTTCCGAAGGATAATCTAGCCCTCCAATTAAATTTAATAGTGTGCTTTTTCCGGAACCGGATGTGCCTACCAAAGCAGCAAATTCCCCCTGTTCTATAGAGAAACTGACATGTTGCAATGCCTGTACCGAATTTTCTCCCGTTCCGTATATTTTAACGATCTCCTTGATTTCTAAGATCTTCATTGAACCGCCTCTTTTCCTGTTTTTCTATATTGTAGCAGGCAAGTATGACATAGTTGCTACAAACAGCAGCTCAATCCTTACAATTCTGTAAGAACACAAAAAAAGAACTGCCCTCCCCCGGCTTAGATTCAATCGTAATATATCCTTTCTGTTTTTCCAAAATCAATTTTGCAAGATAAAGCCCAATTCCGGAACCCTCCAGTTCCTGCACCTCCCCGGACCGGTAAAATCGTTTGAAAATATTGTTAAATTCCTTTTCCTGAATACCAATGCCCTGGTCACTGATTCTGATCTGGCTGCACATTTCAAACTGCTTCAGCTCAATTTCAATCCTGCTTCCTCTGGGTGAGTACTTTACGGCATTTTCCAAAATATTCTCCAGCGCCTCCGCCGTCCATTTCACATTGTGTACCAGATAAATCTCCTCAGTCTCCCGGGTCACAATCTCTATTTCTTTGGAAGCAGCTTTCTCATATACTGAGTTAATCGCCTTTCGCAAAGTCTCTTTCACCGGATTTACTTCTGCATCAAATTGAATAACCCCTTCCTCCAATCGAACCATTTTAAACAACGACTGTAAAATCCAGTTAATTTTCTCAGTCTGTTCTTTTAACTTTCTCTCAAAAACAGATCTTTTCTCGGAATCCAATTCCTGATTAACTAAAAGCTCCTGATACAACATAACATTTGACAAGGGTGTTCGCAATTGATGGGACATATTAGAAATAAGACTCTTCACACTTTCCTTTTCTTCCCTTGCCTGGCAGATCTCCACATTCAGTTTTTCCTGAACCCGCATCATCTTTCCTGCCAGTGCCGAGGCTTCCCCTTCTTTTAGATCTGATTGGGTAATGTCTCTTTCACTCAGCAATTCATCCAGCATCTTATCTATATTAAAATACAGTCCCTGATATTTCTTCCTATAATAGACCGCCATTCCTAAGAATACAATGCACCCCGCTAATAATAGAATTACAATCATTTTTTCTCTCTCCAAATATACCCCATCCCATGCACTGTTTTTATAAGTTGTGGATTAGACGGATCTTTTTCAATTTTCATACGCAGTCTTCTGATATTCACTGAAACAATATTTTCATCCACAAATTTACCATCCTGGTCCCAGATCCAGTTCAAAATCTGCTCTTTCGATAAAATCTGCTCCCTATTTTCTATAAAATATACTAAGAGCTTATATTCCACAACACTAAGCAAAATCTCCTCTTTCTCTTTAAATACCTTTCCCTTACATTTATCAATGGTAATTCCATTAGAGTTTATCATGGAAATATTTTCTCGTCTTCTGCACAAATTTTTTATCCTGGCTTTCAGAACAGATAACGAAAATGGTTTCGACATGAAATCATCCACACCTAATTCTAAAGCCTTGATCTCATCCATTTCCGTATCCCTTGCCGTCAGCATCAGGATAGGGATCTGACTATACTCCCGCACCTCCCTGCATAATTCAAAACCATTTCCATCCGGAAGATTGCAGTCCATGATAATCAGGGTATAGTTCTCTCTCAGTAATTTCTCTTTGCCTTCCCGCTTGCTGACCGCCCTGTCTATTATGTACCCCTCACTCTCCAGAAAAAATATCACGCCTTCCATTAGGTCCAGATCATCTTCAATCATCAGGATTCTTTCCATCGTATCCACCTCTTACTCTTTTCAGATTTTGTTTTTTTATTTCCAGCTGTTTCTTTCTTTTTTATCTTTATTATCTCTTTTATCTCTTTATTTTTCTTTTATCTTTACTCTTCTTAAACCACTTACTTCTTCTCTTACTATTCATAAATACATCATATTCTAACCCCAGGTTAAATTCAATACAAATCACCAAAATCAATATTTCATAAATTAAATCATATATAATTTTAAACACAAATTTTATACTGTCAACCAAAGTTATAAATAACTACATATCGGCACAACACAGATAATCCTGTAATTTTTAATTTCTAAGCATAGGAAAGCGTAACCTCCGTCTAAGAGATTACGCCATTTCTATTTCTATCTCTATTTCCATTTTCTATCTTATATTTCTCACGACAGTGTCTATCCTCTAATCCAAATACTCATTTTCATTTTTCTCCTGTTTTTTTCTCACAAAATGATCAAAAAGCCAGGTAAAACTAAAGATCAGTGCAAACAAGATGATAAATGCAATTCCAACCCTTTTTTCTATATTAAAATCTTTTTTACCTTTACCACTAATTAAGATTGCCCAATAAGCCAGACTAAAGATTCCTGATCCTGCAAAACCATAGAATAAACTGCCTTTCCATCCTCTGAGTGCATTCGATCCATCCCAGATTCCTTCCCGAATGCATCCGATCTGGTAGGCGAAAATACCTGTAAGTATTATGATTGTCTCTCCCAAAGTACCTCCCGAATCCGATTGTAATATAAAATCCTGTACAATTATTACTGCCATTCCGACAGCTACCATGATCCAAAAACTACGTTTCCCTATCTCTGCTAATTTCTGCCGTTCTCTTTCATCCAGATTACTTTCTCTCATAGCCATTCCTCCTCCCAGAATAGATCATTTAATGTTTTGCCCAATGCTTTGCAAATGGAGATGCAAAGTTTCAGTGATGGGTTAAAATCACCGGCTTCGATCATTCCTATCGTCTGCCTGGTAACACCTGTTATCTCTGCTAACTGTACTTGCGAAAGATCCTTTTCCATCCTTGCAATTTTCATTTTCATATTTTTCATATCCCACCACCATTTTCTGAGTCTTCTTTCTGTTTTAGTATACTACCGTCGGCTCTTGTATGTCAACTATATTTTACATATGCAATATATATATTATATCGTCAAAGGCATTGGACAGCGTTAGACAAGGATAAACGAAGCTATCATCACAAGGGCACGCAGAACCACACAAATTACGCAAACCACTAAACAACGCAAAAAAGAGACCCTGCATAGGATCTCATTCCATTCTCTGCTGCTATATAAATGCTTAAAACATCTTCTAAATTTTATGAATCCTTCTATGAAGAAGTATCCGCGCTATTTAGAGATGTTACAAATTTTCAAGTACTCTAAGCAACCTTCAGCAGCTTTGCAATTTTTGCTTCTATTCTTTCAAAAGTAGTATCAAATACAACAGCAAGTTCAGAAAATAATAAATGCTCCACTCTTTGGAGATTTTTATCATCACTTATACTCAGTTTCTTGCCGCTTTCCTCTCTGCTCTTCTGCTCATGCATAATCCCTTTTAACATACCAAAACATTTTCCGCATTCGCAGGACTTCAGTACACTCTGATACTCCTTGTCTCTCACTCTGTCATTTTCATCATAAATTCCAGGCATCTTAGGTAGATCATCAAGGTACTTTTCCGCTTTTTCTTTCGTTATGACCTTTCTCATAGATACCTTATCATTGTTTGTTTTAATGTAGATTGTTCCACCATCTTTACAAACAGGCTTTAAAATATAATACATCTCTTTTGTGTTCAGAAAATCCAGCCTATCAATATTCTCAATATTGTATACGCCTCTTCCCTCATAAACCACACTTTCATTAATCTTAAACAATATAAGCACCTTACTTTCTTTACTTCCCTTTCGAAAGAACCACTCCAGTAACCATCCTCCGATTACCAAAGCCGCAAGTTACTCTTCTATTATAACATACTTTTGGTTTCTTTCCTAGCGGCAAAAGTCACAATCACGTTACTGGTTATATTCATAATTTTAAACAATAGACCGGACACAGAAAAACCCGTAGAACCTAGGCTCTACGGGCTATCTTACGCTTGGACTAATATATCTATTTTATGAAATCTAATTATTTAACGATTGTAGCAACACGGCCTGATCCAACTGTACGTCCACCTTCACGAATAGCGAAAGTAAGACCCTGCTCCATAGCGATTGGGTGGATCAATTCGATTGACATTTCTACGTTATCACCAGGCATGCACATTTCTGTACCTTCTGGAAGGTTGATAACACCTGTAACGTCAGTTGTACGGAAGTAGAACTGAGGTCTGTAGTTGTTGAAGAAAGGAGTATGACGTCCACCTTCATCTTTTGTCAATACGTAAACCTGAGCTGTAAATTTTGTATGGCATGTAACTGTACCTGGTTTGGAAAGAACCTGTCCTCTTTCAATTTCTGTTCTCTGAACACCACGAAGTAACGCACCGATGTTATCACCAGCCTGAGCTTCGTCAAGAAGTTTACGGAACATTTCGATTCCTGTAACAACAACTTTTCTTGTTTCTTCTTTGATACCAACGATTTCAACTTCTTCAGATACATGAAGAATACCACGTTCTACTCTACCTGTAGCAACTGTACCACGGCCTGTGATAGAGAATACGTCTTCGACTGGCATTAAGAATGGCTGATCTGTAGCACGCTTAGGATCTGGGATCCAGCTGTCAACTGCGTCCATAAGTTCCATGATCTTATCGCCCCAAGCGCTGCTTGGATCTTCAAGAGCTTTTAAAGCAGAACCCTGGATGATAGGTGTATCATCGCCTGGGAATTCATACTCGCTTAATAATTCACGGATTTCCATGTCTACTAATTCAAGTAATTCTTCGTCATCAACCATATCACATTTATTCATGAATACTACGATGTAAGGAACACCTACCTGACGGGAAAGTAAGATATGCTCTTTTGTCTGAGCCATAACACCATCAGTAGCAGCAACAACAAGGATAGCACCATCCATCTGAGCAGCACCTGTGATCATGTTCTTTACATAGTCAGCATGTCCTGGGCAGTCAACGTGTGCGTAATGTCTTTTTTCTGTTTCATACTCAACGTGAGCTGTAGAGATTGTGATACCACGTTCTCTTTCTTCCGGAGCTTTATCAATATTCTCGAAATCAACTGCTGCGTTACCTGCAACTCTTTCGCTCAGAGTTTTTGTAATTGCAGCTGTTAAAGTTGTTTTACCATGGTCAACGTGTCCAATGGTACCAATATTAGCATGTGGTTTGTTTCTTTCAAATTTAGCTTTAGCCATTTTGAATGTCCTCCTTATAATATGCGCCTGTATCAGGCTTTCTTTTTGGTTTTTTATTTCATTAGGCTATCTTTGATTATATTTCAAATCAAAGATATTTTCAAGCCTAATTTTTTAAAATAACGATATAATTACTTACTTGGACTTAGCACTTAAAACTTTTTCCTGTACAGACTTCGGAACCTGCTCGTATTTCTCAAAGAACATAGAGTAGTTACCACGTCCCTGTGTTTTGGAACGTAAGTCTGTAGAGTAACCAAACATTTCAGCCAGCGGAACATAACCTCTTACGAGTTTACCACCACCGATGTCTTCCATACCTTCGATACGACCACGACGGGAGTTGATATCACCGATAACATCACCCATGTAATCTTCAGGCATAGTAACTTCAACCTTCATGATTGGCTCTAATAATACCGCATCACCTTTTCTCATAGCATCTTTAAATGCCATAGATCCTGCGATATGGAATGCCATTTCACTTGAATCGACTTCATGGTAAGAACCATCATATACGTTTGCACATACACCAAGTACAGGGAAACCACCAAGAATACCAGCTTTTGAAGCTTCTTCGATACCCTGACCAACTGCAGGGATGTATTCCTTCGGAATAGCACCACCAACAACACTGGATTCATATTTGAATGTTTCTTCGCCATTTGGATCCATTGGTGTAAATTTAACTTTACAATGACCGTACTGACCACGTCCACCGGACTGTTTTGCATATTTGCTGTCAACATCAACAGGTTTTGTAAAGGTTTCTTTGTAAGCAACCTGAGGTGCACCTACATTTGCTTCAACCTTGAATTCACGAAGAAGTCTGTCTACGATGATTTCAAGATGAAGTTCACCCATACCTGCGATAATTGTCTGTCCTGTTTCATGATCTGTATGTGCACGGAAAGTAGGATCTTCTTCTGCAAGTTTTGCTAAAGCTTCACCCATCTTGCCCTGACCAGCTTTTGTCTTAGGCTCGATAGCTAATTCGATAACTGGTTCTGGGAATTCCATGGATTCCAGAATAACCGGATGCTGTTCGTCACAGATTGTATCACCAGTTGTTGTAAACTTAAAGCCTACAGCTGCTGCGATATCTCCTGCATAAACTTTATCAAGTTCCGCTCTCTTATTAGCGTGCATCTGAAGGATACGTCCAACACGTTCCTTTTTGCCTTTTGTTGCATTTAATACATAAGAACCTGAGTTCATAGATCCAGAGTAAACTCTGAAGAATGCCAGCTTACCAACAAATGGGTCAGCCATGATCTTGAATGCCAATGCTGCAAACGGTTCATCATCAGATGAATGTCTTACAATCGGATTTCCTTCCATATCAGTTCCTTCAATAGAAGCGATATCGGTTGGAGCCGGCATGAATTCAAGAATTGCATTTAACAGCTTCTGAACACCTTTATTTCTGTAAGCTGTACCACAGCAAACAGGAATAGCAGTACATTCGCAGGTACCCTTTCTCAGAGCAGCCTTTAATGCTTCTATGGATGGTTCTTCACCTTCCAGGTATTCCATCATTAAATCGTCATCTAATTCGCAGATTTTTTCTACTAATTCTGTACGATATAATTCAGCATCATCTTTCATGTCTTCTGGAATCTCAGTGATGGAAATGTCTTCACCCTTTTCATCATTGTAGATATAAGCCTGCATTTCGAATAAGTCAATGATTCCTTTGAAATCATCTTCTTTTCCGATTGGAAGCTGAAGACAGATTGCATTTTTGCCTAATCTGTTTTTAATCTGTTCTACTGCACCGTAGAAATCTGCACCCATGATATCCATCTTATTGATGAATGCCATACGAGGTACATTATAAGTGTCAGCCTGACGCCATACATTTTCAGATTGGGGTTCAACGCCGCCCTTAGCACAGAATACACCGACAGCACCGTCGAGTACACGTAGGGAACGTTCAACCTCTACTGTAAAGTCAACGTGTCCTGGAGTATCAATAATATTGATACGATGCTCTAAAGCACCTGGTTTTGTTTCGCAGTTTTCCTGCATTGTCCAGTGACATGTTGTAGCGGCTGAAGTAATTGTGATACCTCTTTCCTGTTCCTGCTCCATCCAGTCCATGGTTGCAGTACCTTCATGAGTATCACCGATTTTATAGTTTACACCAGTGTAATAAAGGATACGCTCTGTCAATGTTGTCTTACCAGCATCAATATGAGCCATAATACCAATATTTCTGGTTCTCTCTAATGGATATTCTCTTCCAGCCAAGGTTATTTCCTCCTAAATAATTTAAAGCTTTCCGCTTTTGTCACATGCCGGCCAATACAGGCCGGCACCGTTTATTCAAATTAACGATATAATTAGAAACGATAGTGAGCAAATGCTTTGTTCGCTTCTGCCATTTTGTGCATGTCTTCTTTTTTCTTAACGGATGCGCCTGTATTGTTTGCTGCATCTAAAAGCTCATTTGCTAATCTGTCAACCATTGTTTTTTCTCCTCTTTTACGAGAATACAATGTGATCCAACGAAGAGCTAAAGCCTGGCGTCTATCTGGTCTAACTTCGATAGGTACCTGATATGTTGCTCCACCAATACGTCTTGCCTTTACTTCGAGTACAGGCATGATGTTGTTCATAGCTTCTTCGAATACTTCAACTGCTGGCTTATCTGATTTCTCAGCCATTTTGTCAAATGCTCCATATACGATTTTCTGAGCTACACCTCTCTTACCATCTAACATAATGTTATTGATAAGTTTTGTAACCACTTTGTTGTTGTATAATGGATCTGCTAATACGTCTCTTTTTTGAGTATGTCCTTTACGTGGCACGGTACTTCCCTCCTTAATTATTATCGCAGTCAGTTAAGACTGCTTGATTAATTCATCGGTACTCACATGTGTCGTTCTACTTGTGTTTCGTGCACGAAAGCTTCTATATTAACCTGCAACCACGGGTGAATAAGAAATCCGGCACAATTTTTGTTTGTAGTTCTGTTTGTGATACGAATAATTTATAATTTTATTGTTACGAATTATTTTTTAGCGTCTTTAGGTCTCTTAGCTCCGTATTTAGAACGAGCCTGTCTTCTCTTTGCAACGCCTGCTGTATCAAGTGTACCACGAACGATGTGATATCTTGTACCTGGTAAATCTTTTACTCTACCGCCACGGATCAGAACAACGCTATGCTCCTGAAGGTTATGTCCTTCACCTGGGATGTAGCTTGTTACTTCGATTCCGTTAGATAAACGAACTCTGGCGATCTTTCTAAGAGCTGAGTTAGGTTTCTTAGGTGTAGCTGTCTTAACTGCTGTACATACACCTCTTTTTTGTGGTGCGGATACGTCCGTACTCTTTTTCTTTAAGGAGTTAAATCCTTTTTGCAGAGCTGGTGCAGTTGATTTTTTCTCAGATGTCTGACGACCTTTTCTTACTAACTGGTTAAATGTTGGCATTCCTTTCACCTCCTGTTTTATTTGTACAAAAAACATATTTTTTCTTTCTGTACATGTGGTTGCTGTTTTAATTTTATTTGATGGTGCCTGAAAATAGATTAAAATTCACGCACACTGATTTATTATAGCCATATGCATTTCCAATGTCAAGCACTTTCCAGTATTTTTCAAAGTTTTTTGCCCAAAATACCTTATAATTTTCTTAACCCGGTAGACAACAAACGCCAGGAATGCTATGATAGGCGCAAATCGGAGGCGATATATTATGAGGAAATTATTAAAACCATTATCTTTTATACCAGCTATACTTTTAATGTGCCTTATTTTTAATTTTTCCAGCCAAAGCGGAGATGTTTCCGGACAGCTGAGTTTTAAAGTCAGCTGTAAAATTGTAGAAGCAGGAGATTATATCTTCGATGCCAATCTGGAACAGTGGCAAGTGGAAGAATGGGCCAATAAAATCAACTTTATCACACGTAAATTAGCACATATGACCGAATATTTTGCTCTTGCCGTGGCAGTATCCTTTCCATTATATGTGTACGGGCTTCACGGGATCTGGCTTATGCTTGTTGCCGGCATTATATGCGTCGGTTTTGCCCTGGGTGATGAATACCACCAGTCATTTGTGGGCGGGCGCTCTCCTTCACTCCGGGATGTGGGAATTGACAGTATCGGCGTCTTTTTTGGAATTGTAGTCGTCCGGATGGTGGGATGGACCGGACGAATGACAATCTTTAAACCGAGAAAGAAAAAACAAAAAGTCAAAAGAATCACGAAAGTGAAGCACAAGAACCATAAATTCAAAAATTACACCACAAGTGCACCGGAATACCATTATAAGGAAGAACATGCTTATTATAATAATGTCCCAAAATCTGCATCTAAATCAAAAAATTTCAGAAATACGCAGAAAAAAGGACAGAACAGAAGCAATTCTTATGGCCAGCAGTACAACGGTTATGACGGACAGGCGCCATATAACCAGGATCCGGGTTATCAAAATATGAACCCACAGCAATCCTATTATGGCAATAACCCGCAGAATTATGGGGGGCAGCCTTACGGAAATGGACCTCAGCAGAATTTCGGCGGACCGGGTTACGGCAATGGGCAGCAGCAGAATTTTAACGGGCAGAATTTTGGGAATGGACCTCAGCAGGATTTTGGCGGGCAGAATTTCGGCAATGGACCTCAGCAGGATTTTGGCGGGCAGAATTTTGGGAATGGACCTCAGCAGGATTTTGGCGGGCAGAATTTCGGCAATGGACAGCAACAGGATTTTAACAGGCAGAATTTTAGTGGTGAACAACAGCAGAATTATAGCGGGCAGAATTTCGGCAGCGGGCAGCAGCAGGATTTTGGAGGCCAGAATTTCGGTGGACAGCAGCAGAATTTTAACAGCTATCGTTCAGACCAGGATTATGCTAATTACCGTTCTCCAGATGATTTTGAAGACCAGACACAATATTATGACCGCCACCAGCAGTATGAGGCAGCGGGTAGCAGCGATCCGGACGATGAGTATCGTACCGGGAACAAACATTCAAAACATTTTGACGAGGATGAGGATGATGACGTGGATTTAGTATCCAAAATCCGATCTCTTTTTAATCGTAAATAAAATAGTAGAAGCCAATGCAGTATATTATAATGACTGCATTGGCTTTTTGGCTTTTTATATTTCCTATCTTTTAACACCTTATCTCACATCGCTTCCAGCCTGCTCCATGACCGCTTTTAATTTCTGAATATAATATTGATAATTTTTAAGAGAAGTGGATGGTGCCACCTGATGGTCTGAACCTACGATATAGCCGCCTCCCCGGATCACCGGAAGAATTCGGTCAAATTCGCGGTCAATGGCTTCCTTTCCCTCTGCAATCATAAGTTTATTGAACCCGCCGATAAATTTAAGCCCCGGAAACTGCTCTCTTACTTTTACAATGTCCATACCTGCATTCACATCCATAGGAAGGAATCCGTCCACGCCGGCATCCAGAAAATGCGGGATCATGATTGTAAAATCTCCATCCGTGTCTACAAACACATTATTTACCCCATGCTCTTTCAACATCGGGATCAGCCTTTTATAATAAGCCCCTACAAACTCGTCAAAATTTTCCCCGGATATCATCGGTCCGTTTTTCCCGCTCAGATCTTCCATCAGGTACACTACATCAGGCTGCAGCAAATCCACGATTTTCATTACCTTTGTTGTATACACCTGCAATATGTACTCATTGATGTCATGGATCAGTTCTGGCTCATCATAAAAGGCATATAAATGCGCTTCTATGCCCATCAGTTCCCTTGGTACCCAGAAAAATCCTTCCAGATTCAAACGGATGGAATAATCCCCTCTTTCGTGTCCTTCTTTCAGCGGGCCGTATGCCGACTCTATGGCCTCATCGCTGAAATAAGCTTCCAGTTCTCTGTCTGCATGAACCTTCAGCCGTTCCCATTCGGCTTCATCCTGAATGACCGATTTATATTCGGTTTCAATCTCAGAACCCTTTTTCTGCATCATCTGCCTGCCGTAAATATCCTGCTTAATCAAATACGTTTCGGTATCTTCCAGTATTTTCTCTTCAAATCTGCGAAAGGGGAGTACAAAATGAATCCGCCTCACCGGATCGAATCCCAGATACTGTTCATACTCCATAACGCCCTCTCCCCATGCTACGGGCAGATACTTTTCAGTCTGATTCGCTTTATTCCCCACAATATCATTGGTAATGTCCTTTGCATTCCGGGCAATATCTGATGGTAGTCCCTCTTCCACGAAGCGGTTCTTCGTCAATACCCAGGGATAAAAAGTTTCCTCAACAGCGCCTCTGTCCGGCTTTCCAAAATCCAGTGTTAAATTTTCACGCTCTCTATTTGTCATCATATCCTCCTTCTCCATATACCTGATTCCAGAGCTTCTTTAAAGATTTATGAAATCTGTCTGCAATCTGTCTTAATAAGCTCATTTTAAAATCAAATGGTGAAAAAGTACATGTAAAATCAAAGCTGAAATATATAAAATACAAAACTCATTTGTCATTCCTGCCACGGTATTCCCGGGGCGTATAACCAGTTGTATTTTTAAACACTTTACTAAAATAAAACTGATCGGAAAATCCTAATAACTCCGCGATTTCCCCTATGAGATACTCTTCTTTGCGATCCAGGAGCTTTTTTGCCTCTTCAATCCGGATACCGATTAGATATTCATTGTAGGTACAGTTATAATGCATCTTAAAGGCTTTGCTCAGATAGGGCTGGCTGATGGAAAATATACTGCAGATATTCAGTATGCTGTTGTCACCGGCAATATTTTTGCGGATATGCTCTTCTACTTTTTTTACTAACTGGTCGGTGCTTAACCTTCCCTGAGGAAGTTTTATGGTACATGGGTTCTCCCTTGCAGAGATCAAAAGCCTGCGGATCCGTACAAAAAGCTCCTCAATTTTCTTTGGCTCTACAGGCTTTAACAGATAATCAAAAGCGCCGTAGGAAAAGGCATCGTGAACGTAATCAAAGTCCGAATAACCGCTGACCGCTATGCAGACAGCCTTATTGACTTCCTGTCCGGCAATGTATTTTATAAGCTCTATCCCATTTTGCCTCGGCATTTTCATATCCGTTAATACAACATCCGGAGTAATGCTGTGGTAAAGTTCAATCGCATCTTTTACGTTATATGCTTCTCCTGATACCTGGAAATTTTCTGTCCTCTTTTGTATTGCTCTTTTTTCCATATCAAGGGCTGCCGGTTCATCATCCACCAGCAATACTTTATACATCCTTACACACTCCTTTTCCCCGTATTTGTAACTGTTTCCACATTCTTTCCACGTTTCCTTAATATCTGCATAGTTAAGGGCAGCTCTGCTCAATGATTCTAAATCGATGTAAAATGTTCTAAGTCATTCAGAACTGTTCTGAATCGTTATCGGTATTTACTGATATTCATGCCAAACAGGATACTGGTGCCGCCTTCATCATTATTATCCTGAAGTTCATACCAGAAGCTGTCTCCATAATAGATGGAAAGCCGGATCAGCGTCCCGCTCAGCCCCATTCCTCCAAACTGAATCTGCTCTGCTATATAGGTCGCTTTATCCGTATTGTGAAATTCTTCGATTCTTTTCCGGATCACTTCCCCCGCCTCTTTGCTGATTCCACATCCGTTGTCCTTTATTTCCACAACCAGCTTATCCCCCAGTACCACCGTATAGATCTTAATGATTACTTTATCGTGTTCCATGAGGCTGTACTTGATGGCATTTTCCACCAGCGGCTGATATGTAAGCTTCGGTATGATGATATATTTGGTGTCCTCATCAATTTCCATTTCAAATTCAATTCTTTTCTGGTAACGGCTTTTCATGATTGACATATAAGCTTTCAGGTTCTCTATTTCTCCCCCTATGGTTACTTCTGAGGTTTCATAATTAGACGCATATCTCAGTATCTCGGTGAGGCTGTAGCATGCATCTGCTGCCGTCTCTGTTTCTCCCTGTTCACATAGATTTGCAATACTTCCCAGGCTGTTATAGAGAAAATGAGGCCCCATTTCCGATTGCAGGGCACTGAACAGCGTTTTGGTCTGAACATTTTCCAGCTTCTTCTGCTTAACCAGGGCATCCTCCAGACGCTTAGCCATATCCTCAAATGAATTTACCAGTATCTCTGTCTCCTTATCCCTGACTTTTATTTCCCTCTTCTGCCTGAAATTCGTCAGGTCCGTATTCTGCATGGTTTTCACCAGCAGATTAATCGGTCGCATAATCATCCGGGTCGTCCAGAAGCTGTAAAATGTGGTAACAATAATCAGTACACAAGTTATGGCAACAATTCCGCCCAGCATCTTGTTCAAGGATTCATTCAGGACATTTTTATCCAGTATAATCACGGTTTTACAGGCATAATAGTTGGATGACGCCGTGGAAAACAAAGAGTGGCTATCTTCTTTCATCTTTGAATACTGCCTTGTAAAGTCCTTTACCTGTTCTATGTAGGAATCATTTTTCTTGCTGTCAGGTAGATTGGTATAGAAGAGCTCATCCGTTTCTTCCATAAATACCATAACCTTTAAGCCTTTGCCGTTCCATTTTACATTGCAGATATTTTCCATATAAAAAGCATTCTGCTGAACCTCCAGATAACCGATTATGTCTGTGTTTCTGTCCTTAACCGGCTTTATTTCTGACACCACCAGAACCTCACTGCTCTTATCCCAATAATCCAGATGGGGCTTTAAATACACCCGGCTGTTCATCTGCTTCATTGGATACTGGCTCTCTATCATCTCTATCCGCTGACTCACATCTTCTTGCTTAACATTTGTTTTCCCGGTACTGTAAAAGGTTCCGTCTTTTCCATAAATGGACACCCTGCGTATATCTGATTTATTAGTGTACGCCCTGGTCAAAAGCTTGCGGATTTCTTTCCCCACTTCCTCTCCAGGAGAAACCAGGGTCTGATTCCACAAATCCAGGAAATGATTATCCGACAATACGTCAATTGCTGTCTGATCCATAGTGGTAAGGCGGCTGTCTGCCTGTGCCATCACATTTTCTGCGATCTGCCCAATATTGCTGACTCCGTCCTGATGGATATTGTATTGGTTGTATTTGTAGAAAATTACCGCCGCAATCCCGATAAATATGATCGTTAGAACCGCATAAGTCATAGAAAGCTTTGTGCTGATTTTCTGTTTTAACATAATTAAACCCCTGAATAGACTAGAGCGTGTTTTAAAATTGCTTTCTGGCAGCTGTGCGTCACACTTTGTGGGAGATTTGTCCCGGATGAAGGGCGCGTAGCGGGCTACGTAACCTGAATTCGGGGCAAATATACCGCAAAGTGGGGCGTGCAGATGACGGGAATGAATTTTCAAACACGCTCTAAGCTGGTTATACCGCAAGCTGGCTTGGATATTCCCAAATCAGCAATGAGAAAGCAATATTCTTTCACACTTACATCAAAACCGTTTCAGCCATCTTACGGCATGTTCTATCCATCCGGCATTATCCGGCACGATCTGATCCTGGCTGCTGGCAGTAGTTTCATCGCACAGAGATAATCCGTGTCCCCCTCTTTCATAAATATGCAGTTCAAAAGGTACTCTGTATTTGCGCAGTGCACAGGTAAATAGTAAGGTGTTCTCTGCCGGAACCGCATCATCTTCCTGGGTATGCCATATAAAGGTGGGCAGTGTATCGGCTGTGACCTGTTTTTCCAGGGACAGCTTTTCCCGAAGTTTTGGGGAGCCATCTGACCCTGTCAGATTCGCACATGACTCCTTATGCGTAAATTCGCCCATAGTAATAACCGGATAGCATAAAATCATACCCGACGGCTTATAACTGAAGTTTCCGGTTCCAAAAGCCTGCTGGAATATCTCGTCCTTCCATAAGGTACCCAGAGTGGCGCATAAATGCCCGCCCGCTGAAAATCCGCAGATAAAAATCTTTTCCGGATCAATGCCCCATTCTCTGGCATGCTCCCGCACCATCGCTACGGATGCTGCCAGTTCCAGAACAGCACATGGGTATCTGGATGGCGCAACGCTGTACTGCAGCACAAAGGCCTGCATGCCTGCTGCCATAAACCGCATTGCCACCGGCTCTGCCTCCCGGTCAGATTTAAATTGGTAAGCGCCTCCCGGACAGATAATGACTGCTGCCCTTTTCCCGGACATTTTCAGTTCCTCGCTGTCACTATGCAGATACCCGATTAATCTGGGCTGGTATTTTCCATGCACAGCACCCGCCTTTTCATACGCTGCCTGTACGTTCATTTCTCTGTAAATCATATAACTCCCTTCCGCCTTTTTAGGTCATGTTCTTTTTTCCCTCTATTATACACCATATCTAATCCAAGGGAAATAGGGGAGTGTGGAAAGAAAAGGGCCTATAAACAGAGGTCCCTCCCTATCTATAGGCCTTTTATACACATTTTGTTACTAATAATCGTAATTATCTACAGTCGCTGCATCAAATACCAATGCATCCCCTAATACGCACTCACGGTTCGTAATTTCTTTTGCTCCCAGCCTGCCTGCGTCGATGGTGGTGGAATCCGTTGTAATCGTTCCTTCAGCCAGCTGATAGCCCGACTGTACTGCCAGATATCCCAGATCCATACAATTCCAGAGGACACCGGTATTCATCGGATTTTCTTCATCCTTAATATACGTTTTCAGAGCATTTGGCGTCGCAAGTCCGGTCAATGTGATTTTGGATGGATCCGGTTTACTTGAGGCGGATTGATACTGGGCACCCAGAGCCGGTGTGGACATGGATGACAATGCAATTGCTGCCTGTATCTGGTCTGCACCTTCCCCCATACGGCTGATCAGTGTCGCACATTCGCTGTTTACCGTAGTTTCATCCGTACCGGGATAATATACATCTGTTTCTTTATTTTGAATTTTCATAAAGCTGTAGTCGTCTGTTTTTAACAGTTCGTCAATAGCCGCTTCCCATGCTGTCTGGTTGGCATCTGTACCGGAACCGGATACCAGTGCTATATTTGCAGGATGATCTGCGCCGTATCCTTTGGCTTTCAGGTCAATTGCAGCACCGTCCAGTAGGCCCTTTGCAGCTGCCTGTGCCGTAATCTGGTTGATGAATAAATCTCTGGAATCTGCCTGTGCATCTGCATCAAATGTCACCACTTTAACGCCTGCATCCTGGGCTTTCTTTAAGGTCGGTGCAATTGCGGTAGGATCATTGGGTGATACAATAATCACACTCACCTCCTGGGCGATCCACCCTTCCAGAATATCCACCTGTTTCTGATTGGTTGCCTGATCCTGTGAGGGACCGTCATACAGCAAGGTAATTCCCAGTTCATCTGCTGCTTCCTGGGCACCTACTTTACATGCATCAAAATAGTTCTCGCCTTTAAACTTGGGCAGCATTGCCACAACCACATCTGCACCCTTTGTCTCTGCAGACGAATCTTTGGAAGCTTCCTTGGTTTCAGCACTGCCTGCTGCAGCGGTTTCTTTCGTCTCTGCTTTTTCTGTTGTTTTACTCCCTCCTGATGTGTCAGTGGTCGAGCATCCTGCTAAAGATGTCACCGCCATAATCCCAATCAGTGCAGCCGCCAATACCTTTGTTACCAATTTTTTCTTCATAATTAACCCACCCTTTCATTATATAAAAATTTTTTATGTAAATATTATGTGTTTATTCAGTTGACCCTGAATATCACAATTTTATTACAATCCATTGGTTTTTACAACCAGCTGATGTGCGCCGTCCCATGCTGCTCATCATCTTGCATCAGCCCGTTAAATCGGTTTCACCGGTACCGCAATTATTTTCTTCTTCCTTGCCTTTGTATTGACGAATGCATAAGCGATCAAAGCAATCATCAGAACTACACCCTGTACAATTGTCTGCACGTCAATGGGGATATTCAATACGGTTAGCCCGCTGTTCAGGGTAGCAATGATCAGCGTACCCAAAACGGTGCCTTTCATATCTCCGATTCCTCCGTTGATGCTGGTTCCGCCCAGAACCACTACCGTGATTACTTTCAGGTTAAAACTGGTCCCGGCATCGTACTTGACACTGGTGAATCTTCCCAGCCAGATAAAGGCCGCCAGTGCACAGACAAGACCACAGATCACGTAGATCAGAATCTGTATTTTATCCGTATTTACCCCTGAATATTTTGTTGCATTTTTATTCAATCCAATACTGTATAATTTTCTTCCAAATGTTGTCTTTCCCAGAAGAATAATGAAGAAAACAGCCAGAATTACATAGATCCAGATTTGCAGCGGAATTCCTGCAATGGAGGTATTTCCAAAAAAGTTCGTAAATTCATAGCTATAAACACTGTCACCATGAGAGATTCCTCTTGCCAGTCCCAGAAACAGGTACATCGTAGCCAGCGTCGTCACCATCTCAGAAATTTTAGCTTTTGCTATAATAATGCCGTTTATCAGACCGCAGATTCCTCCGGTGAGTATGGTGACAATAATTCCTGCTGCAGCACCCATACCGGCAGCTGCCATTCCTCCCATCATAGCCGAGAGAATCATAATATTCCCAACCGAGAGATCAATGCCTCCGGTAATAATAATCAGCGTCATCGGCAGGGGAGGCCTACCAAATTTTTCGATGTTGCGTAGTTACGGC
>OASR01000082.1_pt1 | contig 64588 bp, 85 predicted proteins | sample 1475751 | NCBI WGS metagenome assembly OASR01 (sample SAMEA2579907, study PRJEB22360) | human gut metagenome | biome: human gut; feature: human-associated habitat; material: faeces | place: Denmark | collected 2008/2010 | reverse complement strand
GTAGCGCATGACTGTTAATCATGATGTCGTAGGTTCGAGTCCTACTGCCGGAGTTGAGCAAAAGCAAAAACCAACTTGGTTTTTGCTTTTTTTGTTTTATTCACTATTTTTTGATAAGCTTGAAGAAGGGACCTTAAAAACATTTATAAGATTAAAAGGATCCTACCGAAGAATGAATACATCAAATTTTAGCTATGGTATAATGTGTTTATTATAGTTAGTAAAGCAGAAAAGGAGGAGCGGGTTTGAAAATATTGTTATATTTTGAAGGTGAGAAAATCTTAGCTAAATCAGGTATTGGTCGAGCATTAGATCACCAGAAACGAGCGCTCTCTGAAGTTGGAATAGAATATACATTAGATGCTGATTGCAGTGACTATGATATATTGCATATTAATACATATGGCGTAAATAGCCATCGTATGGTCAGAAAAGCACGTAAACTAGGAAAAAAAGTTATTTATCATGCCCATTCGACAGAAGAAGATTTTCGTAATTCCTTTATTGGGTCTAATCAACTGGCACCATTAGTAAAAAAATATCTTATCAGTTTGTATTCCAAAGCGGATCATTTAATTACACCAACACCGTATTCTAAAACATTGCTAGAAGGATATGGCATTAGAGTACCTATTTCGGCGATCTCAAATGGTATTGATTTATCACGCTTTTATCCTTCAGAAGAAAAGGAACAAAAATTCCGAGAATATTTTAAAATAGATGAAGAGAAAAAAGTAATTATTTGTGTTGGATTATTTTTTGAACGCAAAGGAATCACTGATTTTATTGAAGTTGCACGACAGTTACCAGAGTATCAATTTATCTGGTTTGGTGATACACCAATGTATTCTATCCCTAAAAATATTCGACAATTAGTTAAAGAAGATCATCCAGAAAATGTTATTTTCCCAGGTTATATTAAAGGAGATGTTATCGAAGGGGCGTATGCGGCAGCGAATCTCTTCTTTTTCCCTTCGCGTGAAGAAACGGAAGGAATTGTTGTTTTAGAAGCATTAGCTAGTCAGCAACAAGTTTTAGTGCGTGATATTCCAGTTTATCAAGGCTGGCTAGTAGCTAATGAAAATTGTTATATGGGTCATTCTATTGAAGAATTTAAAAAATATATTGAAGGCTTATTAGAAGGGGAAATACCTAGCACTAGAGAAGCAGGCTATCAAGTAGCAGAGCAAAGAAGTATCAAGCAAATTGGTTACGAGTTAAAAGAAGTCTACGAAACAGTCTTATCTTAACAAATTTTGAAGGCAGTTATTGTTAGATGAAATGGAGGTAATGAGAGTGAAAATTGGTTTTTTTACTGATACGTATTTCCCGCAAGTGAGTGGGGTAGCGACTTCTATTAAGACCTTAAAAGATGAATTAGAAAAGCACGGCCATGAAGTGTATATTTTTACGACAACCGATCCTAACGCGACTGATTTTGAAGAAGATGTCATACGGATGCCTAGTGTGCCATTCGTGTCTTTTAAAGATCGCCGAGTAGTGGTTCGCGGCATGTGGTACGCCTATTTAATTGCCAAAGAATTGGAATTAGATTTAATTCATACACATACTGAATTTGGTGCGGGTATTTTAGGGAAAATGGTTGGGAAAAAAATGAAAATTCCTGTCATCCATACGTATCATACGATGTATGAAGATTACTTACATTATATTGCTAAAGGAAAAGTTGTCCGTCCATCACATGTTAAATTCTTTTCAAGAGTGTTTACAAATCATACGACAGGTGTTGTTTGTCCCAGTGAACGTGTAATTGAAAAATTACGGGATTATGGAGTGACCGCACCAATGAGAATTATTCCAACAGGGATCGAAATTGATAAGTTTTTACGTCCCGATATTACTGAAGAAATGATCGCTGGAATGCGTCAACAATTAGGTATTGAAGAGCAACAGATTATGTTGTTATCGTTAAGTCGAATTTCTTATGAAAAAAATATTCAAGCAATTATTCAAGGATTACCACAAATTATTGAAAAATTACCACAAACTCGTTTAGTAATAGTTGGAAATGGTCCCTATCTAGAGAATTTAAAAGAATTAGCAGAAGAACTAGAAGTTAGTGAATACGTTCAATTTACGGGTGAAGTGCCAAATGAAGAAGTCGCTATTTATTATAAAGCTGCTGACTATTTTGTCAGCGCCTCAACGTCGGAAACACAAGGCTTAACTTATACAGAAGCGATGGCTGCTGGCGTTCAATGTGTTGCAGAAGGGAACGCCTATTTAAATAATTTATTTGATCATGAAAGCTTAGGCAAAACTTTTAAGACAGACAGTGATTTTGCCCCAACATTGATTGACTATATACAAGCAAATATTAAAATGGACCAAACTATTTTAGATGAAAAATTATTTGAAATTTCTTCTACAAACTTTGGCAACAAAATGATTGAATTTTATCAAGATACATTGATTTACTTTGATCAACTTCAAATGGAAAAAGAAAATGCGGACTCAATAAAAAAAATTAAAGTAAAATTTACATCTTTAAGAAAATAAACTGCAAAACTTTCCTCCTTCGTTTATACTGAAGGAGGAAAGTTTTTTATTTTAAGAACGGAGGAAGCTACTATGTCTAAAATCGGCTTTATTGGAACGGGTGTCATGGGGAAATCAATTATTCGTAACATGATGAAAAACAATTTATCTGTCAATGTTTACAATCGAACAAAAAGTAAAACAGATGATTTAGTTGCTGAAGGAGCAGTTTGGTATGATACACCAAAAGCAATTGCAGAAGCCAGCGATATCATTTTTACAATGGTTGGCTTTCCTTCAGATGTTGAAGGCGTGTATTTTAATGAAACAGGGATTTTTCAAGCAGATCTTACAGGTAAAATAGTAGTAGATTTAACCACAAGTACGCCGACCTTGGCTGAAAAGATTGCCAAAAAAGCAGCAGAAGTGGGTGCTCATGCGTTGGATGCGCCAGTTTCTGGTGGTGACTTAGGTGCTAAAAATGGTACTTTAACAATTATGGTTGGTGGCGATCAAGAAAGTTATGAGACCGTCTTGCCAATTTTCAAAACATTTGGTAAAACGTTTATGCTACACGGCTCAGCTGGAAAAGGGCAACACACTAAGATGGCGAATCAGTTAATGATTGCAGGCACAATGACCGGTTTGACTGAAATGCTCGTTTATGCAAATGCGACAGGATTAACTTTAGAAAAAGTTCTGGAAACAGTCGGTGGTGGTAGTGCTGCGAACTGGTCATTAAGTAATTATGGTCCGCGCATTTTAAAAGAAGATTATACGCCAGGCTTTTTTGTTAAACATTTTATCAAAGATTTAAAGATTGCGTTAGATGAAGCAAAAAAACTTGACCTTCCATTGCCAGCGACGCAAAAAGCGACAGAATTATATGAAAGCCTTGCAGATAAAGGGTTTGAAAATGATGGCACACAGGCCTTAATTAAGCTTTGGTGGACAGATGGCAAGCAACCAACGAATAAAAATTAAAGAACAACAAAAAAATCAAAAAAAATGACGAAAAATCATGCAAGTTAGGCAATGTTTTGTTACAATGGTACAGAACTAGTTTGCAAAAGGAGGCCCACTGATGAAACATTCACAACTTGTGGCGATTATTAAGAGACTGGAAGCAATGATCGAAGCAGCAGATAATGAAGTACAAGTACGCCGCTTTGAACGTGAAGGCGTAGAGAAATGTATTGTAAGTTTTGATAAATCAACAGAAACATTTGAATTAACAGAATCTGATACGCACCAAAGCTATCAATTCGATAACATCGATATTGTAGCAATGGAAATTTACGACTTAATTCAATAATTAATCGTCCTACATTTTAATAAGGGAGTGGAGTAGAAGCACCAAAGCTTCTGGTTCACTCTCTTCTCGTATTATCCAGTCAAGTTGTAGCAATAGCTTAGTGGGAGTTTAAGAATTATATAACAAAAATCACTGGCACTTCTCAATCAGGGGAGTGCCAGTGATGCTTTTTAGTTGCACTTCTTTCCTTTTTCTGTGAAAATAGTTTGGGTATCAAAGTAATTGATCCTTTTTTTAAAAGCCTCGTCCCTTGAAAATGCGCCTTTTTTGAAATATTTGAAGAATATTTCATTAAAAATATAGAAAATTCTCTTGCATTCTTTGCTTATTTACGATATAGTTTGAACATCAAATGTTTTGATAATCAAAGTATATGGATGGTGCACAGAATGGAACCTAATTTAGAAACAGTCAACGATTACTTAGTCAGTGTCTTTAATGACATCTTAACGATTGAAGAATCTGAATTGAAAAAATCACAATTTAATGATTTATCCATTACGGAGATGCACACAATCGAAGCAATTGGTATGTACAAGAAAAAAACGTCTTCAGAAGTAGCCAAGGAACTGTCAATTACCGTCGGAACACTTACTGTAGCGATTAACAACTTAGTTAAAAAAGGCTATGTTGAACGTTTGCGTAGTGAAGATGATCGACGTGTAGTAAAGCTTGGCTTAACTAAAAAAGGAAAATTACTTTTTAGAGTCCATCAGCATTTTCATCGTGAAATGGTTAAAAACATTTTGAAAGGCATGGAGCAAGAAGAAGAACAAGCGCTGTTAAGAGCACTAAAAAATCTTCATGATTTCTTGCAAGAATACAAATAAAAAGTGAGGATCCCCATGAAGAATTATGCACGAATTAGTTGTACAAGCCGTTATGTTCCAGAGAATTGTGTCACGAATCACCAACTGAGTGAAATGATGGATACCTCTGATGAATGGATACATTCGCGAACAGGCATTAGTGAACGTCGCATCGTTACGCAAGAAAATACGTCTGATTTATGTCATCAAGTCGCAAAACAGTTATTGGAAAAATCTGGAAAGCAAGCAAGTGAGATTGACTTTATTTTAGTTGCAACAGTGACACCAGATTTCAATATGCCTTCTGTTGCTTGCCAAGTGCAAGGCGCAATTGGCGCTACTGAGGCTTTTGCTTTTGACATCAGTGCAGCGTGTTCTGGTTTTGTCTATGCCTTAAGCATGGCAGAAAAACTAGTCTTAAGTGGTCGTTATCAAACAGGCCTAGTAATTGGTGGCGAAACATTTTCCAAAATGTTGGATTGGACCGATCGCTCCACAGCGGTGCTTTTCGGTGATGGGGCTGCCGGCGTCTTGATTGAAGCGGCTGAGACACCGCATTTTCTAAATGAAAAATTACAAGCAGATGGACAACGGTGGACGGCTTTAACGTCAGGCTACACGATCAACGAAAGTCCTTTTTATCAGGGGCATGAGCAGGCTAGTAAGACGCTACAGATGGAAGGACGTAGTATTTTTGATTTTGCGATTAAAGATGTTTCACAAAATATTTTATCACTCGTGACGGACGAAACCGTGGATTATCTTCTACTACATCAAGCAAATGTGCGCATTATCGATAAAATTGCACGTAAGACGAAGATTTCCCGCGAGAAGTTTTTAACGAATATGGATAAATATGGCAATACCTCAGCTGCTAGCATTCCCATCTTGTTGGATGAAGCAGTTGAAAATGGGACCTTAATTTTAGGTTCCCAACAACGCGTGGTGCTAACAGGATTTGGCGGCGGCTTAACATGGGGCTCACTGCTCCTAACGCTGTAAAAAACTGTTCACATATAAATGAAGAAAATGACTATTTTGGAGGAATATACACATGGTATTTGAAAAAATTCAAGCAATTATCGTAGAAGAATTAGGAAAAGATGCTGAAGAGGTACAATTAACTACAAACATTCAAGAAGAATTAGACGCGGATAGCTTAGATTTATTCCAAATCATTAACGAAATCGAAGATGAATTTGATGTGAAAATCGAAACAGAAGATGGCATCCAAACCGTTCAAGATTTAGTAACATATGTAGAAAAACAACAAGCAAACTAATACATGAAAATAGGGGGCTGGGACATTTAATTGCTAAATGACCCAGTCCCTAAAAAAACAAGTAAATAAGCCGGAAAAATCCTTTTTTACTTGAATGAAGTGTACTTATCTTAGAACTAAAGGACGTATAAAATCAATGAATCAACAGTTATGTGAGTTGCTTGGAATCAATTATCCCATTTTTCAAGGCGGTATGGCTTGGGTAGCCGATGCTTCATTAGCAAGTGCCGTGTCAAACGCTGGTGGATTAGGGATTATTGCTGGCGGCAATGCCCCAAAAGAAGTCGTAAAAAAAGAAATTAAAAAAGTTAAAGAATTAACGGAGCAACCCTTTGGTGTCAATATCATGTTACTTTCACCTTTTGTCGATGAAATTGTCGATTTGGTTTGTGAAGAACAGGTTCCTGTCGTAACGACAGGTGCGGGCAATCCAGCCAAATACATGGCTCGCTTTAAAGAACATAACATTAAAGTAATCCCAGTAGTTCCTTCAGTTGCTTTAGCAAAAAGAATGGAAAAAATTGGTGCCGATGCTGTCATTTTTGAAGGAATGGAAGCTGGTGGACATATTGGCAAGTTAACCACTATGAGTGGCTTACCGCAAATCGTTGACGCTGTGTCAATTCCTGTGATTGCAGCAGGTGGGATTGGTGATGGTCGTGGTATGGTTGCTGCCTTTATGTTAGGTGCTGAAGCAGTCCAGTTAGGCACACGTTTTTTAATTGCCAAAGAATGCAACGTTCATCCAGATTATAAACAGAAAGTTTTAAAGGCACGTGATTTAGATGCAGTAATTACCTGTCAACATTTTGGCCATCCAGTGCGTACTTTAAAAAATAAATTAACCGCTCAATATAATCAATTAGAAAAGCAAGAACTTCAAAAAGAAGTACCTGATTTAGAAATGTTTGAAAAGATTGGTCAAGGCGCTTTGCGCAAAGCTGTCGTTGACGGGGATATGGATTACGGTTCCGTCATGGCGGGACAAATTGCCGGGTTAATAAAAAAAGAAGAAACAGCCCAAGAAATCATTGATTCACTCATGTCTGAATGCAAAGCGATTGTACATAAGATGAATCAGCGTTGGGGCTAAGTGAATAATTTTAACAAAAAATGAGGTGTCGTATGAAAACAGCGATTTTATTTAGTGGACAAGGAGCCCAGTATCAAGGGATGGGTGAAGAATTATATCACCAAGAAGCGATTGTTCGGGAAACTTTCGATGAAGCAAGTCATATCTTAGGTTATGAGATGGCAGAACTTTGTTTTACTGAAAATGAACGTTTAAATGAAACAGAATATACGCAACCTGCTATTTTAACAGTCAGTGTCGCATTTTACCGTCTTTTGCAACAAAAAGGACTAACGCCTGATGTCGTAGCGGGTTTAAGCTTAGGGGAATATAGCGCTTTGGTTGCCAGCGGGGCTTTGCGTTTTTCAGAAGCAGTGGCCTTGGTCCAAAAGCGCGGTCAGTACATGACAGAAGCAGCACCACAAGGAACTGGCAAAATGGTTGCTGTCATGAATGCTGAGCGTGAAGTAATTGAGAAAGCCTGCCAAGAAGCCAGTGCTTTCGGAATTGTGGCTCCAGCAAATTATAATACACCACAACAAATCGTGATTGGTGGTGAGGTTGCTGCTGTTGATCAAGCGATGACACTTCTCAAAGAAGCTGGTGTGAAGCGAATGATTCCGTTAAATGTGAGTGGCCCTTTCCATACGGCACTGTTACAACCAGCATCAAAAAAGTTGGCTCAGGATTTAGCAAAATTGAACTTTCAAACGATGCAAATTCCTGTCATTAGTAATACGACTGCCGAAATTATGCCCCAAGAGGCAATTCAAGCGTTATTGGAAAAGCAAGTCATGTCTGCGGTACGTTTTGAAGACAGTATCGAAACGATGAAGGCTATGAACGTGGGAACGATGATTGAAGTTGGTCCAGGGAAAACATTAACTGGTTTTGTTAAAAAAATTGACAAAACAATTGAAATGCACCGTGTGGAAGATGTTGCAACATTAACAGAAACGTTAACAGCACTTACTGGGAGGTAAAAAATGGAATTAACAGGGAAAAACGTATTTATTACTGGAAGCACTCGTGGGATTGGCAAAGCAGTTGCATTGGCTTTTGCGAAAGAGGGCGCCAATATTGTTTTAAACGGTCGGAGTGAGATTACGCCAGAACAACGACAAGAAATTGAAGCCTTTGGGGTAAAATGTATTGGCCTTTCTGGAGATATTTCCGATTTTGATGCAGCAGGTGAGATGATTCAAGCAACCGTTGACCAATTAGGCTCGATTGATATTCTGGTGAATAACGCTGGGATTACGAATGATAAATTATTATTACGAATGACAAAAGAGGATTTTAATGCCTGTTTAGATATTAACTTGGTAGGAACTTTTAACATGACCCAACAAGCGGTTAAACGTATGATGAAACAACGAAGTGGTCGGATTATTAATATGGCTAGCGTTTCTGGTTTAATGGGAAATGTTGGTCAAGCAAACTACGCTGCGAGTAAAGCCGGTGTCGTTGGTTTTACTAAATCGGTGGCACGAGAAGTTGCGCCGCGCGGTATTACCTGCAATGCGATTGCACCAGGGTTTATCCAAACAGAAATGACGGATGTTTTATCGGAAAAAGTTAAAACACAAATGAATGCGCAAATTCCCTTACAAACGTTTGGGCAAGTCGAAGATGTCGCAGCTACAGCGATATTCTTAGCTAAAAGTCCCTATATTACTGGGCAAGTCGTGAATGTTGATGGCGGCTTAGTCATGCACGGATAAACGAAAGGAGTCAAAAGGATGAATCGAGTAGTTATTACCGGTTACGGTGTCACCTCGCCGATTGGCAATGAACCTGAGACTTTTTTAGAAAGTTTGAAAACAGGGAAAAATGGTATCGGACCGATTAGTAAATTTGATGTTAGTGAAACAGGTGTCACCTTAGCAGCTGAAGTGAAAGACTTTCCAATGGAAAAATATTTTGTTAAAAAAGATGGCAAACGCATGGATAAGTTTTCGTTATTTGGCATTTATGCGGCCTTAGAAGCAATGGCTATGAGTGGCTTGGATACCAGTCAACTAGATGTGGATCGGTTTGGCGTCATGGTGGGTTCCGGGATTGGTGGTTTGGAAACAATTCAAAATCAAGTAATTCGGATGCACGACAAAGGACCTGAACGTGTGGCACCGTTATTTATTCCAATGGCGATTGGAAACATGGTGGCGGGAAATATTGCTTTACGTGTTGGTGCCAAAGGAATTTGTACGTCAACAGTGACGGCTTGTGCTAGTGCAACCCATTCAATTGGGGAAGCTTTCCGCAATATCAAACATGGCTACTCCGATGTCATTATTGCTGGTGGAGCAGAAGCGCCTATTACAGAAATCGGTATTTCAGGATTTGCTTCCTTGACCGCTTTAACAAAGGCGACTGATCCAGAAAAAGCCTCAATTCCCTTTGATAAAGAACGTAGTGGATTTGTGATGGGAGAAGGAGCGGGTGTCTTTATTTTAGAATCATTAGATCATGCTCTAGAACGAGGTGCAACTATTTTAGGTGAAGTGGTTGGCTATGGTGCTAATTGCGATGCCTATCATATGACATCACCAACACCAGATGGAAGCGGCGCAGCGAAAGCCATGGTACTAGCAATGGAAGAAGCGGGGATTTCTCCAGAAAAAATTGGCTATATTAACGCCCATGGAACAAGCACACAAGCCAATGACAGTGCAGAATCTAAAGCTATTGAATTGGCTTTAGGTGATGCCGCAAAAACGGCGTATGTAAGTAGTACGAAGAGTATGACGGGACATCTCTTAGGCGCCGCTGGTGGAATTGAAGGAATTGCTACCCTAAATGCTTTACAACATCAATTTATTCCACCAACCATTAATGTGGAAAATCAAGATGAAGCAATTACGGTGAACGTTGTTTTAAACGAAAGCAAAGAGCATAAATTTGATTATGCTTTAAGTAACTCGCTAGGCTTTGGTGGCCACAATGCAGTTATTTGCTTAAAACGCTGGGAGGATTAACATGCAGTTAGAAGAAGTAAAAGCATTATTAACACAATTTGATCAATCAACTTTAACCGAATTTGATTTACGAGAAGGCTCGTTTGAATTATATATGAATAAAAATACAGTTTCTGGGCGAAGTGCCGTAGAACCAGTGGCGCAACCACAAGAAACACCAGTAGCCGCTAGTGGTGTGTCAGTGCCTGTTGAAACAGTTTCTGTCGTTGAAGAAACGCCAACTAATACACCGACAACCAATGAAAAGACAGAAGAAATTACGTCACCTATTGTAGGAATCGTTTATTTACAACCAGCACCAGATAAAGAGAACTTTGTCAAAGTAGGAGACACTGTTAAAACGGGTGACGTTGTATGTATCGTTGAAGCGATGAAATTAATGAATGAAATTACGGCGACAGTTGACGGTGTGATTACGGAAGTGTTAGTCAACAATGAAGATGTGGTTGAATTTGGTCAGCCGCTATTCCGAGTTGCTAAAGGAGAATAAAACATGAAATTAACAATTACAGAAATTCAAGAAATTTTACCACATCGCTATCCCTTTTTATTATTAGATAGTGTTGAAGAAGTCATTCCCGGGGAACGCGTTGTAGCGAAAAAGAATGTAACGGTTAATGAGCAAGTTTTTCAAGGTCATTTTCCTGGGAATCCTGTTTTGCCAGGAGTTTTAATTATTGAATCGTTGGCTCAAGCAGGCGCCGTGGCATTACTTTCAATGCCTGAATTCAAAGGGAAAACGGCATACTTTGGTGGATTAGATAAAGCAAAATTTAGACAAAAGGTAACACCAGGCGACACATTAATTTTAGAGGTTGAACTTTTAAAAGTCCGCGCTTCTGCTGGAATGGGTAAAGGTGTAGCAAAAGTTAATGGAAAAAAAGTTGCCGAGGCTGAATTAACCTTTATGATTGGATAGGTGAAAAATGTTTTCGAAAGTATTAATCGCAAACCGCGGAGAAATCGCTGTTCGTATTATTCGTGCCTGTCGCGAATTAGGCGTTCAAACAGTTGCTGTTTACTCTGAAGCGGATCAAGAAGCGTTACACACACAGTTAGCAGATGAAGCCATTTGTATTGGACCGGCGAAAGCAACTGATTCTTATTTAAATGTTCAAGCTGTTTTAAGTGCAGCGATTGTTACCAATGCTGAAGCGATTCATCCAGGGTTTGGTTTCTTATCTGAAAATAGTCAATTTGCTTCAATGTGCGAAGAATGTAACATTACTTTTATCGGTCCTAAAGCAGAAACGATTGATGCAATGGGCAATAAAATAAATGCACGTCAACTGATGCAGAAAGCCAAGGTACCTGTTATTCCTGGGAGTGATGGCGTCATTGATTCTGTCGAAGAAGCGTTGACGATTGCTGAAGAAATTGGTTACCCAGTGATGTTAAAGGCAGCTGCTGGTGGTGGCGGAAAAGGAATCCGAAAAGTTCTTTCAAAAGAAGAGTTACCGAAACACTTTACTTCAGCGCAGCAAGAAGCCAAAGCCGCATTTGGTAATGATGATATGTATTTAGAAAAAATTATTTATCCAGCACGTCATATCGAAGTGCAAATTTTAGGTGATCAATATGGGCATGTGATTCACTTAGGGGAACGTGATTGCTCACTACAAAGAAATAATCAAAAAGTGTTAGAAGAATCACCATCGATTGCTATTTCTGAAGAAAAGCGTCAGATGTTAGGCGAAACGGCCGTTCGAGCGGCACAAGCTGTGCATTATGAAAATGCCGGAACCATTGAATTTTTGATGGATCCAGCTGGCGACTTTTATTTCATGGAAATGAATACCCGCATCCAAGTCGAACATCCAGTTACGGAAATGGTAACAGGGATTGATTTAGTCAAAGCACAATTAGAAATTGCTTCAGGTGAACCTTTAGGCTATACCCAAGAGGATGTTACCATGACTGGGCATGCGATTGAGTGCCGAATTAACGCTGAAAATCCTGCCTTTAATTTTGCTCCTTCACCAGGTAAAATTCAAAATCTCTTGTTGCCTAGTGGTGGAATGGGCTTGCGTGTAGACAGCGCTATGTATTCAGGGTATTCAATTCCACCTTATTATGATTCGATGATTGCGAAAGTCATCGTACATGGTGAAAATCGTTTTGATGCCTTGATGAAAATGCAAAGGGCTTTAAATGAAATTGTAACAGAAGGTATTATTACGAATGCCGAATTCCAATTGGATTTAATTACACATGACAATGTTTTGACAGGTGACTATGACACAAGCTTTTTACAAGAAACATTTCTACCAAATTGGGAGCCAGAAAGCAATCATTAAAGAAAGAACGCCGCAAGAGCTGTGCTCTTGCCGCTAAAATACGAGGAGTAAGCAAATGGCATTATTTAAAAAGAAAAATTACATTCGCATTAATCCAAATCGTGCTGATGCAAATGATGCATCAAAGAAGCCTTCTGTTCCAGATAATATGTGGGCAAAATGCCCTTCTTGTAAGCGAACACTGTATACAAAAGAAATGGGTGCAGAAAAAATCTGTCCGCATTGTGGCTATAGTTTTCGGATTGGTGCATGGGAACGATTAGCGATAACCGTTGATGAAAAAAGTTTCCACAATTGGGACAGTGAATTAGTGACAAAAGATCCACTAAATTTTCCTGGTTATCTTGAAAAAATTGAAAAAATGCAAGAAAAAACTGGGCTAGATGAAGCTGTCTTAACGGGAGAAGCAACAATTGAAGGACAAGCTGTTGCAATAGGAATCATGGATGCTAATTTTATCATGGGCAGTATGGGAACGATTGTTGGTGAAAAAATCACACGCTTGTTTGAGCGGGCGACAGAAAAGCATTTACCAGTGGTGATTTTCACTGCATCTGGTGGAGCCCGTATGCAAGAAGGAATTTTTTCATTGATGCAAATGGCGAAAATTTCGGCCGCTTTGCAACGGCATAACAAAGCAGGCTTGCTGTATCTTACGGTATTGACTGATCCAACGACTGGCGGTGTTACCGCAAGTTTTGCGATGGATGGCGATATTATTTTGGCAGAGCCTCAGAGTTTAATCGGTTTTGCTGGCCGCCGTGTAATTGAACAAACGATTCGTCAAGAGTTGCCAGATGATTTTCAAAAGGCCGAGTTTCTTTTAGAACATGGTTTTGTAGATCAGATTGTGCCAAGAAATCTTTTGCGTCAACGATTGAGCGACTTGTTACGTTTACATTCTTTGGAAGGGTGGCGTTAACATGGAAAAGAAAACAGCCAATGATGTTGTTACCTTGGCAAGAGCCCAAGATCGTTTGACAACTTTAGAATATATAGAAGCCATTTTTGAGGACTTTTTAGAATTTCATGGGGATCGTTACTTTGCCGATGATTTAGCTGTAGTCGGTGGTGTTGCTACTTTGCAAGGGAAACCAGTTACAGTGATAGGTATCCAAAAAGGCCGAAATCTACCAGAAAATATTGAACGTAATTTTGGTTCACCTAATCCTGAAGGGTATCGCAAAGCGTTACGTTTAATGAAACAAGCGGAAAAATTTAATCGTCCAGTCATTACCTTTGTGAACACTGCTGGTGCCTATTGTGGGATTGGTGCCGAAGAGCGGGGAGAAGGGGAAGCCATTGCGCAAAACCTGTTAGAGATGTCTGATTTGAAAGTGCCAATCATTTCAGTCATCATTGGTGAGGGTGGCAGTGGCGGTGCTTTAGCTTTAGCAGTCGCAGATGAAGTTTGGATGTTGGAACACACGATTTATGCGGTTCTTTCGCCAGAAGGTTTCGCCTCTATTTTGTGGAAAGATGGCAGTCGTGCGAAAGAAGCAGCAGAATTGATGAAAATCACAGCGACAGAGCTGAAGGAATTAGCTATTGTAGATAAAGTAATTCCAGAAGTTATGAACGGTCAGCCTCTGGAACAAGCAAAAATTAATCGCATGTTACAAAAAGCGTTTATTTCAAAATTAACTGAATTAGCTAAATTAGATACGGAAACGTTACTAGAAAAAAGATACCAACGTTTTCGCAAATATTAGAAGTTACTACTCATCAACGAACTTTTCAGGGGTTGATGGGTGGCTTTTTTTATTTTTTCTTTTATTTTACTTGTTCTTTTACAAGGAACGACCGTCCTTTATAGAAATTTTCAGTAAAATGCAGTATAATACAATAGGTAGAGACTGAAGCATAATTGTTTAGTTATGTTTCAGTCTCTTAAAATCGAAGAAACTACATAGTGTCAGTGAGAGGAGTCACGATGTTTTCAAAATATAAACCGACATGGATGATTGATGCGATTTATAAAATTACCCCCGCACAATTAAAAAAACTGGGGATTAAGGCAGTACTAACTGACTTAGATAATACGTTAATTGCTTGGAATAATCCCGATGGAACAGAAGAATTAAAAACTTGGTTATTAGAAATGAAAAATGCAGGAATTACTGTCCTCGTTGTTTCAAACAACAAAGACAGCCGGATTAAACGCGTTGTTGAAAAGTTTGACTTAGATTATGTAGCACGTGCCTTGAAACCAACCGCACGTGGCTTCAAATTAGCAGAAAAAAAATTAGGCTTGAAGCCATCTGAAATGTTAATGGTCGGCGATCAGATTATGACAGATATTCGGGGAGCTAACGCAGCGGGTATACGCAATGTTTTAGTTCAACCGATTGTCGATACAGATGGCTGGAATACTAGAATCAATCGGTTCTTTGAACGGAAAATTATGAAATACTTATCAAAAAAACATCCAGAAATGACATGGAGAGGCGGATTAGAATGACAGAGGCAATTCATTGTATTGGCTGTGGTGCGATTATCCAAACGGAAAATCCTCATGAATTAGGCTATACACCAAAAACAGCTTTCGAAAAAGGAATGGAAACAGGGGAAGTTTATTGCCAACGTTGTTTTCGCTTAAGACATTATAATGACATTCAAGATGTCCAATTAACAGATGATGACTTTTTACGTTTATTGAATGGTTTAGGAACAGAAGATGCACTGATTGTGAACGTAGTGGATATTTTTGACTTTAATGGCTCTCTTATTCCAGGACTACATCGTTTTATCGGAGATAATCCTGTGTTGTTAGTTGGTAATAAAATGGATATTTTGCCTAAATCATTAAAAAAACCTAAAATGGTTCAATGGATGAGAGAACGGGCCCATGAAGCAGGATTACGCCCTGTTGATGTTTTACTAACAAGTGGCAAGAAACCACAAGAAATGCAAGAGTTATTAGATACAATCGAAAAATATCGTGAAGGCCGAGACGTTTATGTCGTAGGTGTGACCAATGTTGGAAAATCAACATTAATCAATCAAATCATTCAACAAACAGTGGGTGTTCAAGATGTGATTACGACATCACAATTTCCTGGAACAACGCTAGATAAAATTGAAATTCCATTAGACGATGGCCACTTCTTAATCGATACGCCCGGAATTATTCACCGTCATCAAATGGCACATTATCTAGGTAAAAAAGACTTGAAAATTATTGCACCGCAAAAAGAAATCAAACCGAAAGTTTACCAATTAAATGCTGAACAAACCTTGTTTTTAGGTGGCTTGGCTCGCTTTGATTATGTCCAAGGTGCTAAAAGTTCCTTCATTGCCTACGTTTCCAATGACTTAAATTTACACCGAACAAAAACAGCAACCGCCGATGCTTTTTATGAAAAACATGTTGGTGGCTTATTGCAGCCCCCACGTGCCGATGAAGTCGCTGAGTTTCCTGAATTAGTGCGCTTTGAATTTTCCGTGAAAGAAAAAACGGATATTGTGTTTGCTGGTCTAGGTTGGATTACTGTCACAGAACCTGGTGTAGTCGCTGGTTGGGCGCCTAAAGGTGTCGATGTTTTACGTAGAAAAGCATTAATTTAAATTTTAGAGAGAAGGCAAACAATTTGAAACTTAGAGGAAAACAAAAACGTTATTTACGTAGTCAGGCACACCATTTACAACCTATTTTTCAAGTAGGCAAAGGTGGTTTGAATGACGCAATGATTACACAAATTGATGAAGCGTTGGAAAAACGTGAATTGATTAAAATTACGTTATTACAAAATACAGATGAAGTAGCAGAAGAGGTTGCAGAAGAACTAACAGCAGCCATTCATTGCGATGTGGTACAAATTATTGGTCGCGTGTTGGTCTTATTCAAGCCATCAAGTAAAGAAAAATATCAAAAAATTTCAGCAGCAGTCAAAGAGATTTAATATTGGAGGGATGAACAATGGGAGAAAAAAGACAAGCGCGTCAAGGAGCGGACGTTCTCTTGCAAGAGGAACCGTTACGTTTTCAAACAAGAAAGCAAGTCGGCTTGTTAGGTGGTAATTTTAATCCCGTTCATTTAGCACATCTTGTCATGGCCGATCAAGTTCAAAATCAACTAGGTTTGGACAAAGTTTACTTAATGCCTACGTACTTACCACCACATGTAGACGAAAAGAAAACAATTAGCAGCGAACATCGGTTAGCAATGTTAGAACTAGCGGTGTCTGATAATCCCTGCTTAGATATTGAGCCAATTGAATTAATTCGCAAAGGCAAAAGTTACACGTATGATACGATGAAAGCTTTAAAAGAAGCCAATCCAGATACTGATTATTATTTTATAATTGGTGGAGATATGGTGGAATACTTGCCCAAATGGCATCGGATTGATGACTTACTCCATTTAGTTCAATTTGTCGGCATTCGGCGTCCTAATTATCCAACGGAATCTACCTATCCAATTATTTGGGTCGATGTTCCGCAGATGGCGATTAGTTCCACTTTGATTAGACAAAAAGTCAAAAGTGGTTGCTCAACACGCTATCTTCTTCCAGAGAATGTGATAAACTATATTCAAGAGAAGGGACTGTATCAAGATGAGCTGGATAACAAATTATGATGCTGCACAACGTGAATTATTAATGCAAAAAGTTCAAATGCAAATGAGTGAACGTCGCTTTCGCCATGTGTTAGGAGTCGAGGAAACAGCTGTGGCCTTGGCAGCGAAATATGGTGCCGATGAAGCCAAAGCCAGTATTGCTGCTTTGACGCATGATTACGCCAAAGAACGTCCAAACGATGAATTCGAGTTGATTATTCGCCGAGATGGTTTTGATTTGGCTTTATTAAACTATGGCAATGAAATTTGGCATGGCTTAGTTGGGGCGGATATTGTTCAACGGGAATTAGCCATTGATGACGAAGAAATCTTGCAGGCAATTCGTGTGCATACAACTGGGGCTGCTAAGATGAGCTTGCTAGATAAAATTATTTATGTCGCAGATTACATTGAACCAGGACGTGATTTTCCAGGTGTGAAAGAAGCCCGTGAAATTGCTCTTGTTGACTTAGATGCAGCGGTTGCTTACGAAACGAAACATACCTTGTTACATTTGATTGAACAAGAACATAAAATTTATCCAAAAACGTTAGAGACCTACAATCAATGGGTCGTTAATCAAAAATAAAAGAAGAAAGAATTACTAGGAGGGAACTATCATAGATAGCCAGAAAATTTTAGAAATTGCTGTCAAAGCAGCAGATTCAAAACGAGCAGAAGAAATTGTCGCATTAGACGTAAGAGAGATTTCATTATTAGCAGATTATTTTTTAATTTGCCAAGCCAATAGTGAACGTCAAATCAATGCGATTGTTGATGAAATTAACGAACAAGAAGCCAAAAATCAAGTAGAAGTCAAGCGTGTGGAAGGTAAAGAAGGCGGAAAATGGATTTTAATCGATTTAGGCGATGTTATTGTCCATGTATTCCAATCTTCAGAACGTGCCTTTTACAACTTAGAAAAATTATGGTCAGATGCCCCAATGGTTGATCTAAGCGCTTGGGTCGACTAAAATGGCCTATGAAACGTTTGCTTTCGTCTATGACGAAGTGATGGACGAAAGCCTATACCAAAAATGGTTGGATTTTTCCAATCGTCATCTCCCACAAGGAACCCAACAAATTCTTGAAATGGCTTGTGGTACAGGCGCTTTAGCAGTTGATTTTGCGAAAAGTGGTTATGATGTGACGGCCTTAGACTTATCAGAAGAAATGTTGATGATTGCTAGTGAACGAGCCTTTGAAGAAGAAGTGCCAGTTCAATTTGTTCAGGGAAATATGCTAGATTTATCTGAAGTGGGACAATACCAAGCCATCACTTGTTTTTCTGATTCACTGTGCTATATGGCTAATCGCCAAGAAGTACAACAAGTGTTCGATGAAGTTTATCAAGCGTTAGAAGAGGAAGGAACGTTCATTTTTGATGTTCATTCTACTTACAAAATTGATTCAGTTTTTCCAGAATATAGCTATCATTATCAAACAGAAGAATTTGCTTTTCTATGGGATAGTTACGCTGGTGAAAAAGAACACAGCATCGAACATTTCTTAACATTTTTTGTGAAAGAACAGGAAACAGATGAGCACTTTGTTCGGTATGATGAATTGCATCAAGAACGAACCTATTCGTTAGATAACTATTTACGAATGTTAGAAAGTGCTGGTTTCATGAACGTCAAAGTTTATGCAGACTTTACAGATGAAGCACCAACTGAAACAAGTGAACGCTGGTTCTTTGTTTGTCAAAGAGATTAATAAGATTTGGCTTATGAGCTTGGGACAGCGCTTAAAAACGTTTGTCTCTTTGCTGATAAGTCCATTTTTTTATAACGGAGGTGGCTAGAGTGAAAGCCTGTGGCATTATCGTGGAATATAATCCCTTTCATAATGGACATCGCTATCATGCCCAACAAGCTCGCCAACAAAGTGGAGCTGAAGTAGTAATTGCTATAATGAGTGGGAATTTTTTACAAAGAGGAGAACCAGCCTTACTAGATAAGTGGGCCAGAGCAGAAGAAGCTTTGCAAAATGGTGTGGATTTAGTCATTGAATTGCCGACAGCTTGGTCGGTACAGTCTGCGGATTACTTTGCCAAAGGCGGTATAAAGTTATTGCAGGCGTTGCAATGTGAGAGCTTATGTTTTGGAACAGATAGTACAAGCGCAATTGATTATGCGGCTTTCGGCCAGTTTGTCCAAGAAAATCAATCCTTAATTGATCAAACGTTCCACGCATTGACAGACAAACAATTGAGTTATCCACAAAAAATGACTACTGTTTTTCGTCAAGTATATCCTGAAAGCAGGTTCGATTTTTCTTCGCCTAATCATATTTTGGGGATGAGTTATGCAAAGGAAAATGCCACGTATCCAACCCCGATGACGCTCTACCCAATTGCTAGAAAACAAGCGGGCTTTCATGATGCAACGATTTCTGGGAAAGTTGCTAGCGCCACGGCGATTAGGCAAAGTGTTTTTCAACAAGAAATAACGCAAGTGCTGCCAACGGTTCCTTCTATAACCGCACAACATTTACAAACACAGACAATGATTTCATGGGAAAACTATTGGCCCTTCCTAAAGTATAAAATTGTTCAATCCTCGTTAGAAGAGTTACAAGCCATTTACCAAATGACGGAAGGACTTGAATATCGACTAAAAGATCAAATCCAAGCAGCAGGTTCTTTTCACGAATTAATGGAACGTATGAAAACGAAGCGTTATACTTGGACAAGGTTGCAACGATTAGCAACCTATATATTGTTAAATATGACCAAAGAAGAAGTTGAAACTGTTTGGCAAAACAGTTATCTCCATGTGCTAGGATTTACGCCAAAGGGACAAGCTTATCTAAAAGAAACCAAAGCACAGATTCAATTGCCGGTAATTTCCAAAGTATCTAAAGAAAACCGCGCAATGCTTTCGTTAGATATTCGCGCTAATCAACTATACCAGATGGGAGATTCTTCTTTAAAAGAACAAAATTTTGGTCGGTTTCCCTTACGATTTTCGCCAGATACCTAAAAAATACTTAACAAAAATCAGTTTCCCCAGTATAATAAACAAGGGATAAGATACTAACAACAAATCAGAGAAAGCGAAGTGAGAATATGGGCCGTAAATGGGCAAATATTAAAGAGAAAAAAGCTGCCAAAGACGCAAACAATAGCCGTGTTTATGCAAAATTCGGGATTGAAATTTACGTAGCAGCGAAGTCAGGAGACCCTGATCCTCATGCAAACCAAAAATTACGGTTTGTAATCGAACGCGCCAAAACATACAATGTACCAAAACATATTATTGATCGCGCTATTGAAAAAGCAAAAGGTTCAGCAGATGAACAATATTCTGAATTACGCTATGAAGGATTTGGGCCAAATGGTTCAATGGTCATTGTTGATGCTTTAACGAACAACGTGAACCGAACAGCAGCAGATGTGCGGGCCGCATTTGGTAAAAACGGCGGAAACATGGGTGTCAGCGGTGCTGTTTCCTATATGTTTGATAATACAGGTATCATTGGCTTTGCTGGTGACGATGCGGATGAAATTTTAGAATACTTAATGGAAAAAGACATTGATGTTCGCGATGTTGTTGAAGAAGACGGTCAAATTATCGTTTACACAGAACCAGAAGATTTCCACCATGCACAAGAAGCGTTAAAAGAAAAAGGCATTGAAGAATTCACGGTTACTGAGTTAGAAATGGTTCCACAAAACGAAGTAACATTAGAAGGCGACGATTTAGCGAACTTTGAAAAAATGTTAGACGTTTTAGAAGATTTAGAAGATGTTCAAAAAGTCCATCATAATGTAGATTTACCTGAATAATCCATTTGTTCGTTTATTTGAAGATTTAGAAAGTGAGCCATCGGTCATTTTGACTGATGGCTCACTTTTTTTCATATAATACATAGAAAAAAGAAAGTTGATTGATAGGTCCATGTGACACAAAGCATTCAATGACAGGTTCAACTTTTGTCTGTTCCATAAATATTTGTCTAAACAGTTGAATTAATAGTACAATAGTCTAGTAAGATAGATCATTGAACGGGGTGAATAGGCGTGAAAAAGGGAATGTTCGCGTTTTTTGTCGGGCTAGCGGTTTTATCATTAACTGCTTGTCGGGAACCAAAAGAAAAGAAAGTAACCGCTTCAACGGAGGCATCCTCTAAAGTTGAAGAGACGAATGAAAAAACCAGTGAAACAATTGATAAGACAAACGAACAAGCGAGCCACAGTGTCGAGTCTAACGAATCAGTGAAAAATGAAGAGCCGACAGCTGATGGAAACAATAGTCAGCTAACTGTAGCTGATTTAGATACTACAGCGATTAATGCTGGCGATTTTACTACTTTAGTTGGAACATGGAAAAATGGTAAAGGAGAGAGTTTGATCATTCATCCTGATGGTAGCACAAATACTGGAGGAATGATTACGAAGGATTCACCTACTGATGAGTCGCGACCAATTACAAGCTTAAGTATTAGGTGGGGGCCTACTGGTGCTGCGTTATTATTATATAAAATTGGTGTTGAAAATCCTAACGGCGACCAATCGGATAAGACGAAACCACGATTGTTAATTACTCAAGATAGTGGAAATTATCCTGCGGAAGAGTATTACTATCGTTCTTCTGAAGAGGAAAATCAAGACCAAAATGAAGAGGCAAAAATCATCGATACACAAGAAAAAGCAGAGATATATATTAGAAAGACACTGACCGATGCAGAAAATAATGATACGAACCTTGGATTTTTGGGTATGAATGGAAATGACTTCTTTTTTAGAGCCCAATCGAAACAGATGGTTGCAAATGGAGGGACAGGAACTGTCGGTTTTTACAGAGTATCACCACAAGGAGCAGTCAGAATAACGGATGCACGAGGCAACTAAAGATAGTCTCGTGGCAATCTATTTAATTCCTATAAAAGTAGCAAAATAAGAATGAAATGATCACAAAATCTTCACATTTAGTTTGTAAGATATAAGCATATCAACAAACAACCTTAACAACACAAAACACTTTTTCATTTTTAACTCCTTTCCCGTCCTTACCCAAAGGGCGGGTCTTTTTTTGTGTAAAACGATTCACTCAAGATACCAAAAAGCCAGCTTGTAGTAAGCTGGCTTTTAACTCTTTACATGTTGGCGCTTGTAGACACGAGATAATAATTAAGGTGTTGGAACAGTTGGTGAATAGTTCGTTTTTCGACCATAAAGTTCTTGTGTCGCCGCCGAGATATACGCAGATGAATCTTTTCCTGGGAGGTTATACATTAGATAAATACCATATTGCTCCGCTTTCGTACGTTTAGCATATTGCGCAGCTAGATTTTGATTGACACCAACTTCAACGGCAGAAGCACCTAAACGAGAAGCAGGCATCCCCGCAATTTGTGGCGGATTCCAGGTACTATAATAAGGGTTCCAAGCATAATCAATTAAAGAACTCATTTGAGGATTAGCAGAAGAGTTCGCAGCCGCTGGTCCAATATTATAAAAAGTAATTAATTTATCATTGCCTAAGCGATTTCTTAAGGCTTGAAGTAACCAAATGAACGAAGAATTATTTGGTTGAGGCGTTCCATTTTTTCCGTATTCAGCATACTCATCATCAAAATCAATACCATCTAAATGATACGTATTAACGACTTGTTCTAATTGAGCTGCAAAGGCATCCGCACTTTCGTAAGTTGGGAAGTTAGCAAAGCCAGCGCCTTCATGGTTGCCTAAAATAGACAATAGGACTTTAGTGCCGCGTGCTTGAACTGGACGAATTTGTGTTTCAGCTTCGTTTAAAGTTTGTTGGACCCGTTCATTTAGATATAAGTAAGGTTTTTTATTGACCGTATCATAATTAATATTGGCTGCAAAAATAATCCCCATATCAAAAGCAGGTTGATTGGTTCCAGCTAAAGTATATTTTCCCACATTGTTAAAATCGTGGTTGTTTACTTCTACATACATGACTGTTTTAGGTGTAACAGTTGATGCTGCTTGTACTTCAAATGCAGGTAGTGCAAACAGTAAACCACCGACTAAAAGTATCAAACTTAAAAAAGTTGAAATAATCCCTGTTTTCTTGTTAAAAAAATGAGTGCTCAATTGATGCCCCATAACTTTCTCCTCCTATAAAATAAATATTATTTGTAAGCGCTAACAAAGATATGTTATCATTTTTATAATTTAAACACAAGAAGAAGAGAACAAAAGTGAGCAAATCCACAGAATATAAAAGCGTCCTTCGCAAAATGGTCTTGCGAAGGACGCTCTTTTACCAATCAAAGAGTAAGGCATAGCCTAAAGAAAGCAGCTCTCGACCAAAATTTTTGATATCTTTTGGAAAAGAAGAAGCCGCAGTGATGCCTGAAACATTTGAGATGCCTGCTCGCTTGGCTAAAAGTTGCGAGCGATACATGTGAAAGTCACTAGTAACAATCACTAGCCGTTTAAAAGAAAGGAGTTTTTGTGAATTGACAATATTTTCTTTGGTGCGTGTGGCACGATTTTCTAAGAGAATCTGTTTTTCTGGAACACCCTTATTTAGCAAGTATTGTTTCATAACCGCGGCTTCCGTAGCCGGCTCATCTGCTCCTTGCCCTCCGCTAACAATAACGGGTGTCTCGGGGTGTTGTTTAATATAGGGGATAGCCACATCTAACCGAGCTTGCAAAACACGGCTGGGCAGTGCGGTTTCTTTAGACGTCCCTAAAACACGGGCCCCTAAAATTAAAATAGCATCTGGTTTATCGGTGGGTTGCGTATTTTTGCCAGTAAAAATAAGTAGACCTAAAATCAAAAGAATACAAAAGCCAAAACTGACAATGGATAAACTTGTTATTTTTAACCAATGCATGAAACATCCCTCCTTGTAATGTTAGTGTATACGAAGTACCATAGAAAAAGCGATAGAAAACAAAAGACTTATAAAAAAATCTATGTTTTAATAGAAACTTTTGAAGAGAGGGAGCGAGTGAATGCGTACAGAAGAAGAAATGTTTCAACTTATTATGGATGTAGCAAAACAAGAAGAACACATTCGAGCCGTGGGAATGGTGGGTTCTCGTACGAATGTGAAAGCGCCAAAAGATAGTTTTCAAGATTTCGACATTGTTTATATTGTAGAACCATGTGCTGAGTTTTTTGAAACAGCAACGTGGACAGCAAAATTTGGTCAACCATTAATTATGCAACGTCCCAAGGAAATGACCTTATTTCCCACAGAACCGAAGACGCGGGAAACATTTTTAATGTTATTTGAAGATGGTCAACGTATCGATTTAACGTTGTGTCCTCTCGCAGAAAAAGACAATTGGCATGAAGGCGATTCTTTAGCAATTATCTTGTTAGACAAAGATGAAAATTTGCCACCTTTACCTGTAGCATCTGATAAAAATTATACAGTAACAGCTCCGGATCAGCAGCAATTTAACGATTGTTGCAATGAATTTTGGTGGGTTAGTACGTATGTAGTTAAGGGGATTTGTCGGAATGAACTATTTTACGCTGTCACACATCTCTATGAATATTGTCAGCAGGAACTGTTGCGCTTGCTTTCTTGGCAAGCGGCTTGGCAGGAACCGGAGCCAATTTCTGTTGGGAAACAATTTAAGTATCTGAAAAATTATGTCACTCCTGACACGATGGATCAATTAGCATCGTTGCTGGATTTTTCTAGTAAAGAAGCTTGTTGGAACAGCTTAATAAAGACACAAGCCTTTTTTGACGTCGTCGCTCAGGATTTTGCTAAAATGGCCCAGTTTACGTATCATTTACAAGAAGCAAAAAAAGTCACAGAGTATACAAATTGTTTAAGATTAAAGGATTTACAAGGAAAATAAGCTGAAAACAACGTAAAAATAGTGTATAATTGAAAAAATTAATCTGCGAGAGAAAGGGAACTTTTTTTGATTGTAGATCACCGCAGTTGTTTGTTGCCTAGACTCTAAGAAATAAACCTAAAATTATTGATATAAAGGATGAACAAATGAAAAAAGAAGAAATGCAAGTGCGTAATACACGTCGTCAAAAATCAGGAAAAAATAATAAAAAGAAAGTAATTATTACTTCTTTGGTTGGACTAGCTCTGGTTGCTGGGGGCAGCTATGTTTATTTTCAAAGTCACTTTTTACCAACCACAAAAGTAAATGGAGTTTCTGTAGGCTGGTTAAATGTAAATGCAGCGGAAGAAAAATTAGCGCAAGTTAATCAAACCGAAGAAGTTGTGGTTCAAACGGGGACAAAAGAAGAAAAAATTCAACTTCCTAAAAAATACCAATTGGATCAAAAATTTTTAAAAGACCATTTACACAGTAGCAAGGTGAAGCTACCGTTAAACGAGGCATTCAAAAAAGAACTAGAAGCCAAATTAGCAACTTTGAGTTTTCCAGAGGGGAAACCAAGCAAAAATGCGAGTATCCGTCGAGGCAATGGCACTTTTGAAATTGTTCCCGAAGAACAAGGCACAGTAGTGGACACACAGCGCTTAAATCAGCAGATTATTGCGGATGTTGAAGCGGGAAAAGGCAACTATCAATACAATGCTAAAGATTTTTATAAAGCCCCTGAAATTACAAAAGAGGATCAAACGTTAAAGGCAACATTGACAACGCTCAATAACAAGTTAAATAAAACAATTACAGTTGATATTAATGGTGAAAAAGTAGCCTTTGATAAAACACAAATTCAAAACGTGCTGAATGATGATGGTACAATCAACAAAGAAAAACTAACTACTTGGGTGACACAATTAGAAACAACATATGGTTCTGCTAATCAACCAGTTTTATTTACAGATGTTCACGGCACGACACGTCGTTTTAAAAACAACGGAAGTTATGGCTGGTCGATTGATGGGGCCAAAACACAAGAACTACTAGTAAACGCGCTGAATAGCCAAGAACAAACGAATGCAATCACTGCTCCGTTGGTTGGCGATACCAAAGAAAATAGTAAAATAGCCAATAATTATATTGAAATTGATTTAAAAGATCAAAAAATGTATTGTTTCATTGATGGCAAAAAAATAGTCACCACAGATGTCATTACTGGCAGATATAACAAAGGAACCGCAACAGTACCAGGATTCCATACAATTTTATATCGGACAACCGATGTGAATTTAGAAGGTCAAATGCTTGATGGTTCTCGATACAGTGTGCCAGTAAAATATTGGATGCCGTTATTAAGTCAAGGGGGCGTTGTCACACAAATTGGGATTCATGACTCCGACCATAAATTGGATAAGTACGGCGATAAAGAAGCCTTTAAAACCGATGCTGGTAGTAATGGCTGTATCAATACGCCAGGAACAGAAGTTTCAAAAATCTTTGACGTATCCTATGACGGAATGCCGGTAATTATTTACGGACATATCTATGATGATGCACCAGGTGAATTTGATAAACCTGTGGATTACGGCGAAGAAGTATAAATGATTATTTACAGCACCAAAAGGGCAAATGAGCAGTCTTTTTGGTGCTGTTTTAGTTGAATAGATAATTTATAAATGGACAAGCAAGGAGCAAAACCATGGCAGAAAGAATTTTATTAGTAGATGATGAACAAGAAATAGCTGATTTGCTGGAAGTATATTTAACGAGTGACGGTTATGAAGTAGAAAAATTTTATCGAGGGAAACCTGCTCTGGAATCAATGGCAAATAATCAGTTCGATTTAGCGGTACTTGATGTAATGTTACCAGATATTGATGGCTTTCAAATGGTTAAAAAAGCACGGGAAAAATATTTTTTCCCTATTATTCTTTTAACCGCTAAAATTGAGGACATTGATAAAATTACTGGGCTAACTTTAGGCGCTGATGATTATATTACAAAGCCGTTTAATCCATTGGAAGTAGTCGCACGTATTAAAACACAACTAAGACGTTTTCGTAAATATAATTCACAGGCGAGTCTACAACAAGAAACAGAAGGAACAGAAATAGATATTCATGGTTTGGTGATAAATAAAATACATCATACAAGTAAACTATACGGGGAGGATATATTTTTAACGCCATTAGAATTTTCAATTCTTTGGTATTTAGCAGAACGTCAGGGAGAAGTAGTCCCAGCAGAGATATTGTTTGAAGAAATCTGGGGTGAAAAATATTTGGAAAACAATGGAAATACCGTGATGGCACATATTGGCCGTTTAAGGGAAAAATTAAAAGAACCACCAAGGAAGCCAAAGTTTATTAAAACTGTTTGGGGAGTGGGGTATAAAATTGACTGAAAAGAAAAAAACAGGAAAACAGCAATTTAAAGAACGAATGATTAAACAACTACTAACAAAGTTTTTGTTTTTTAGTTTGGGAATATTGGCGTTATCAGCAGTCTTGTATTTTTTTAGTAATTTTTTGTTTGGATTACGTAGATGGGGCATGGAAGATCCACTCTACCTTTTAGCCAAAGGAATTGAGGAGAACTACGTTTATTTAATTAGCTTAGTAATTCTAGGTGGTTCAGTAATCATTCTTTTTCGGATATGGTTGCAAAGCATCAATCAATTAACAGAAGTATTGGAGGCAACAGGGAAACTCTATCAGAATTCCGAAGAACCGATAGCCTTGTCAGCAAATTTAATGGAGTTTGACAAAGAGTTGAATCAAATCCGTCAAGAAGTTAACTTACGCCAGCAACAAGCGAAGGAAGCTGAGCAAAGAAAGAATGATTTGATTGTTTATTTAGCACATGATTTAAAAACGCCTTTAACATCAGTCATTGGTTATTTAACACTTCTTCATGATGAACTGGAAATTTCGACGCAATTACGAGAAAAATATTTAGCTATTTCATTAGAAAAAGCAGAGCATTTAGAAGAGTTGATTAATGAATTTTTTGAAATAGCTCGATTTAATCTCTCGAATATTGAATTAGAACCAACGAGTGTTCGCTTGGATCGTATGTTAAATCAAGTAAGTTATGAATTTTTACCTATGTTGAAACAAAAACAGTTAACTATTGAAACAGATTTTACTGAGGCTTTGTCTATTCATCTTGATGTCGATAAAATGCAAAGAGTTTTTGATAACTTAGTTCAAAATGCCATTAACTACAGCTATGCAGGAACAACCATCTCTCTTTCCACTAAAGTTGATAATGAAAATCAACGAGTAAATATTTATTTTACAAATCATGGCCCTACTATTCCACCAGAAAAATTAGCCCGAATTTTTGAACAATTTTTCCGATTAGATACTGCCCGTCAAACAAACCGAGGAGGCGCAGGACTAGGTTTAGCGGTTGCTAAAAAAATTGTGGAGCTGCATGGCGGGGTGCTTTCAGCTGAAAGCGAAAATGAAAAAACTACCTTTATGATTTCTTTATCGATTTTGTAAGAAAATCGTTAGAAATTCTTGCGAAAAAAAAGAATGCTCCTTTTTACTAGCTTGCTATACTAATTTTGTTAAGTAAGTAAAGAGGAGAGAAATAAAAATGAAATTTAAAGTTACAATTGGTGTCGCTATTTTAGGCCTTTTTATTGTGGGCATGGCTGTTAAACAAGTTGCTGAGAAAAAAATAGTTTCAATAGGAAATGAGCAAGCCCTCAGTTTAGAGGAAGAGGAAAAAATGAGTTCTCCTGAAGAAGGCGATCAATCATGGAAATTATTATTAGTAAATCAAACGCATCAGATTCCTGAAGATTATCAAATCCAATTAAAAAAATTACCTAACAAACAGGCAGTGGATAAACGAATTTATCCAGCTTTGAACAGGATGTTTAAAGATGCCAAAAGACAAGGCTTCTATCTTGAAGTCACTTCTAGTTATCGAACAAATGAAGAGCAAAAAGAAATTATGGCAGAAAAAGTACAGGCTTTTCAAGATCAAGGATTCAGCGAACAAGAAGCGATTGAAACAGCTGAAAGTTGGGTAGCAGTGCCGAGAACTAGTGAACATGAAGTAGGTTTAGCAGTGGATATAAATGCGCAAAGTAAGCGATCTACTGACGAAGAAGTCTACGCTTGGTTGGCAAAGAACGCCTATAAATATGGATTTATTCTTCGTTATCCTTCAGACAAAGTGGAAATTACGGGTGTTAGTTATGAACCTTGGCATTATCGATATGTGGGTAAAAAAGCAGCACTAGAGATTCAAAAAGCGAGTCTAACGTTAGAAGAATACTTAGCAGAAAATAATAATTAATTGTTTATCAATAAAGCTATCTTAGCTTTTACTGAACATAGGCTATTTTTTATTGACAAGCGTCATAACCCGCTCTATGATACAAACAGAACAAGCAATTTAAATTGGGGGAACGAAGATGCCATTTGTACATGTAGAATTAATTGAAGGCCGCACAGAAGAACAGTTAACTAATATGGTCAAAGATATTACAGAAGCTGTGTCAAAAAATGCTGGTGCACCAAAAGAGAATATCCATGTGATTGTCAATGAATTGAAAAAAGACCGCTATGCACAAGGCGGCGAATGGAAAAAATAAGTTTTCAGAGAATTTCTGTTGAATCACTTGCTTTTTCTGAAAATAAGTGGTTAAATAAGTGCATAAATGATTGATGAGAAAGACAACTGAACTTGCCCGCGATCTATTAGAGAGGAAAATCTTGGCTGAAAATTTTCCAGATTGGCACAAGGGATGACCACTTTCGAAACCTTTGTTGAAACAAAGGCGGTCGCACCGTTAACACGCTAGAGGAACACAGATTATTTGTGTTCAAAATTAGGTGGAACCACGATATTTTCGTCCTAGTATTCGTTAGAATACTAGGACTTTTTGTTTTTTAACAAGGGGAACAGGTGGCTGTTTCGTTTCATTGTGAAAAACAGGAACACAATGAAACGCTTCAAATCAAAAAAATTAAAAGGAGAGAATTTTATTATGTCTATTCACATTACTTTTCCAGATGGCGCTGTCAAACCGTTTGATTCTGGGGTTACAACATTTGATGTTGCTAAAAGTATTAGCAACAGTTTAGCCAAAAAAGCTTTAGCTGGTAAATTCAATGGTGTTTTAATCGATTTAGATCGTCCTATCGTAGAAGATGGTTCGCTTGAAATCGTGACGCCTGATCATGAAGATGCTTTAGGAATTTTACGTCATTCGTCAGCTCATTTAATGGCTAATGCCTTACGTCGTCTTTTCCCTAACATTAAATTTGGCGTAGGTCCTGCGATTGATTCTGGGTTCTACTATGATACAGATAATGGGGAATCCCCTGTGACAGCGGAAGATTTACCTGCAATTGAAGCCGAAATGATGAAAATTGTGAAGGAAAATAACCCAATCGTTCGTAAAGAAATCTCACGTGCAGAAGCGTTAGAATTATTTGCTGATGATCCTTACAAAGTTGAATTAATTACAGATTTACCAGAAGATGAAATCATCACTGTCTATGATCAAGGCGATTTTGTTGATTTATGTCGTGGTGTTCACGTCCCTTCAACAGGACGGATTCAAGTCTTTAAATTACTTTCAGTAGCTGGTGCTTATTGGCGCGGAAACTCTGACAATCATATGATGCAACGGATTTACGGCACTGCCTTTTTCGATAAAAAAGATTTAAAAGAATTTATCAAAATGCGCGAGGAAGCCAAAGAACGTGACCACCGTAAATTAGGAAAAGAATTAGATTTATTTATGGTTTCACAAGAAGTTGGTTCAGGGTTACCTTTCTGGTTACCAAAAGGCGCAACCATTCGTCGTACAATTGAACGTTATATTGTGGACAAAGAAATTAGCTTAGGTTACCAACATGTGTATACACCAATTATGGCAGATGTGGAATTATACAAAACATCTGGTCACTGGGATCATTACCATGAAGATATGTTCCCACCAATGGATATGGGCGATGGCGAAATGCTGGTATTACGTCCAATGAACTGTCCACACCATATGATGGTTTATAAAAATGACATTCATAGTTACCGCGAATTACCAATTCGAATCGCTGAATTAGGGATGATGCACCGCTATGAAAAATCTGGCGCATTATCAGGGTTACAACGTGTTCGTGAAATGACTTTAAACGATGGCCATACTTTTGTTCGTCCTGACCAAATTAAAGACGAATTTAAACGTACTTTGGAGTTAATGGTGGCAGTCTATGCTGACTTTAACATTACGGATTATCGTTTCCGCTTAAGCTATCGTGATCCAAATAATACAGACAAATATTTTGATGATGATGCGATGTGGGAAAAAGCGCAAGCGATGTTAAAAGCTGCCATGGATGAATTAGAATTAGATTACTTTGAAGCAGAAGGTGAAGCTGCCTTTTACGGTCCGAAGTTAGATGTTCAAGTAAAAACAGCTTTAGGAATGGAAGAAACATTATCAACCATCCAATTAGACTTCTTATTACCAGAACGTTTTGACTTAACTTATGTTGGCGAAGATGGTGAAAATACACATCGCCCAGTTGTTATCCACCGTGGTATCGTCTCAACAATGGAACGATTTGTGGCTTACTTAACAGAAGTTTACAAAGGCGCTTTCCCTACTTGGTTAGCACCAATTCAAGCAACTATTATCCCAGTTTCTGTAGAAGCGCATTCTGAGTATGCTTATGAAATCAAAGAACGTTTACAAGCACAAGGCTTACGTGTTGAAGTCGATGATCGTAACGAAAAAATGGGCTACAAAATTCGGGCCTCTCAAACACAAAAAGTACCTTATCAATTAGTGGTCGGGGACAAAGAAATGGAAGATGCAACGGTGAACGTCCGTCGTTATGGAAGCAAAGAAACTTCTGTCGAAGATTTATCAATTTTCATTGACAGCATGGCTGCTGAAGTTCACAATTACAGCCGTTAAAAAAAGAGAAAAAGTCAAAAGGACTTCTGAATTCAGAAGTCCTTTTGACTTTTTTCAACAACAAAATAATTAAATATTTCCTTAGAGCTAGGAATAATCCTGATTTTTTGACTAATTTTTGTTACAATGAGAATGCGAAACTTTTTAGTGAAGGGACTAGAGGTATGAAGAAAAACTCATTTATAGATAAAATAAAAAAAACAGATGCCGCAGCAAAGAGTCAACGAGGTAGAAAGCCACATATTCCTTTTCGATTGAACTTATTATTTTTTGTGATATTCACTTTATTTGTTTCATTAATTGTCCGTTTAGGGTATTTACAGATTGTAGAAGGAGAAGAGTTTAACAAAAAAATCACTGCCAATTCTTCACTACAAATCACGACACCATCCCCTCGAGGACAAATTTATGATTCACAAGGAAAAGTCTTGGTTTCTAACAAAGCCAATTTAGCAATCACTTACACACGAGGAAAAAATATTGAAGGAAAAGATATTTTACCGATTGCGAATAAAGTCAACGAACTTATTAACGTTCCAGTTGATCCAAACTTAACGGACCGTGATAAAAAAGATTATTGGTTAGCGAATCCTGAAAATTTAAAAGCAGCCCAAGCCCGTTTAACTGATCAAGATAAAGAAGATGAAAAAGGCAACAAAATTACGGACGAAGGCACATTATATGCCAAAGCCGTTGAAAAAGTCACCCCTGAAGAAATTGCGTTTGATGACCGAACCTTACAAGCAGTGACGATTTTTAAACGAATGAATGCCGCGTCACAAATGAACACGGTCTTCATCAAGAATGAAGGGGTAACAGAAGGTGAAATTGCGACAATTGGTGAACACACAGCGGAAATATCTGGTGTTTCAACAGGGACTGATTGGACGCGTGATTATTCTCAAAGTGGTGCATTACGTAGCCTGTTGGGCACCGTTTCAACTGAAAAACAAGGATTGCCAGCCGAAGAAGTCGATGAATATTTGAAAAAAGGCTATGCACGAAATGACCGTGTTGGGACTAGCTATTTAGAAAAACAATATGAAGACGTTCTACAAGGTAAAAAAGCAAAATCAGAAGTCGTTTTAGACAATAACGGAAAGATTGTTTCACAAACCCCAATTTCCAAAGGGGAAAAAGGTTCCAACTTAAAATTAACGATTGATTCAAATTTCCAAAACAAAGTTGATGAAATTTTACAACGAAACTATTCACAAATAGTCAAAACCATTGGACCATACTCAGAAAATGCATATGTCGTTGCTATGAACCCTCAAACAGGTGCTATTTTAGCGATGTCCGGATTTCATCATGATTTAGCAACTGGGGAAGTCACACCTAATCCTTTAGCACCTATTTTGAATTCTGAAGTTCCTGGATCAGTTGTGAAAGCAGGTACTTTAACAGCTGGTTATGAAACAGGCGTCATTAAAGGCAATGACGTTTTAACAGATGAAGCTATTTTACTAGCAGGTAGTAATCCAAAAGCTTCTTGGTGGAATGCTTCTGGCGGAACAACCATGCAATTAACTGCGGAGCAAGCGTTAGAATATTCTTCGAATGCCTATATGATGAAATTAGTCTTTAAAATGATGGGTGTGAATTATTATCCCAATATGATTTTCCCTTATGAAGTAGGAGATGACACTGTCTTTAAAGAATTAAGAAAAGCTTTTGCAGAATATGGTATGGGAACGAAAACTGGAATTGATATACCAGGAGAAACAACAGGAATTCAAAACAAGGACTTTAAGGATTCGTCTTCTGCGCCACAAGGCGGTAATCTTCTTGACCTATCTTTTGGACAATATGATACCTATAGCGCGTTACAATTAGCACAGTACGTTTCCACTGTCGCAAATAATGGTATCCGCGTGCAACCCCATGTGGTAGAAGGAATCTATGGCAATGATGAAAATGGAGCTTTAGGAAAAATTTTAAAAGAAATTGAACCAAAAGTTTTGAATAAGGTGAATATTTCTGAAGACCAGATAGGAATTCTTCAACAAGGTTTCTATAATGTGGTAAATGGAACTAGTCCTTTTACAACTGCACGTGGTTTAAAATCAGACAAGTTTTCGATTGCTGCTAAAACAGGGACCGCCGAAACGCAAGCAACAGATGCTAATGGAGTAAACCATACAACGGTTAATAGTAACTTGGTGGCTTATGCGCCGTACGAAAATCCTGAAATTGCAATTAGCGTTGTTTTACCACACTTAAATGATGAATCTTCCAAACCAAATCAAACGATTGCCAAAGAAGTTTTAGAAGCGTATATGGAAATGTACAAAAAATAAAATTTGTAAAGTAGAACTACTTTACAAATTTGCCCAAAAGGGTAGTCAAATGACAAAAAAAATGGTATGATATTCAAGTCTAAGAAATCTCTTGGAAAGATCAATTATTAGTAGGAGGGGAAAACATGCGCGTAAACATCACTTTAGAGTGTACTTCTTGTAAAGAACGTAACTACTTAACAAATAAAAATAAACGTAACAATCCTGATCGTTTAGAAAAACAAAAATATTGCCCACGTGAAAGAAAAGTTACTTTACACCGTGAAACTAAATAATTTATTTGAATATAGCCTAGAATCCTTGCTTTATAAGGGTTCTAGGCTCTTTTTTTGTTGTTAGGAATTTACTGATTTAGTTATTGATGTAGATTTGCTATTTTAAAAATTTACATAGCTACTGAAAGCATCTGTTGCTTCTTTAGTAACTTCATCAGAAATATGAGTGTAAGTATCCATAGTTATTTGTAAAGAAGAATGTCCTAAGCGTTCTTGGATTATTTTAGACCTAACATTATCTGATTCGAATAATAATGTTGCGTGGGTATGCCGAAAACCATGACAACCAATAGAATGTAAGTTAGCTTTTTCTGCCAATCTTTTAGAACGTTGGTAAATGTCTTGACTTCGGAACATGGTACCATCAATTTTTGTAAAAATGAGTTGTGTTTTAAACCCACCTTTTTTCATTAAAGCTTCACGCTGTCTAAGTTTCCATTTTTTTAAGATATAAGCAGTCTTGTTATCAAAAGAAATTTTACGAATAGAATTGGAAGTTTTAGGATCGTTTATAGTCAATCCATTTGTACTGATAGCAGTAGTTTTATTTATATTAACTACCTGCTTTTTTAAATCAATATCATTCCAATTCAATGCTAAAGCTTCACCAACACGTATACCAGTAAAAGAAAGTAAGCGAAAAATAGCACAGTCTAAGTCAGCATAGTATTTTAGAACTAAACTTTCTTCTTTGGCTTGATTGGCAATGCTATCAGCTGTATTTAAGAAATGTTCCAGTTCGTCTTTTGTATAGAACTTTCTTTTTGTATCCTTTTCTACTTTCTTTAGCGAACTAGGCTTAGTTATTTTCTTAAATGGGTTTGAGTCTATTATTTCTAAACCAACAGCATAGTCACAAACACGAGAAGCATAACTCAAAAGTACTTTTCCCATCTCATTCTTTTTATACCATTCATTAACAGATTTTTGCACGATCTTGACTGTTAAACGCTCAAGTCGCATTTTCCCGAATGTGGGTAAAATGTGTTTTTTCATACGTCGTTCAGTAGCTATGAATGTGGATTCCCTAACTGTTTTTTTGTATTCGTCCAACCACATATAATAAACTTCTTCAAAAGTGGTTAAACGAGTATGCTCGTTAGCTAGATTTCCATTATCAAAATCTAATTTTTTTTGATTAAGCTTGAGCTGTGCTTCTTTTTTTGTATTACAGTTTCTGATAGTGACATTAATTTGTTTTCCAGTTAAATAATCTACGCCTAAATAGGCAGTTACTTTCCAGTATTTTTTTCCTTTTTTTGTATATTGTTTAAAAGTTGCCATTGCTTATCCTTTCCACTTGGGCAAGCGAATAGAAGGAATGACAAATTTCTAGCACCTCCTTATTAAATTTTAAAGCCCCTAACATGAATCGAACACGCTTAGACTCGCCAGAGAGGGGGATTTATAGAAGAAATTATGTTATAATTGGCCTATGAAGAGGTAATCCAATTGTAAAGGGGTTTTCTATGATGGTTACTGAATACTTAAATATTTTTGCAGTACTTATACAATCTACTGCTACAGGATATTTTACCTATTTCTTAATTAAGAGTAATGACTTGTTAGTTTTATCAAATGCACAAAAAGAAGAAAAAATAGCAGTAGTATCAATATTGTCAGCTATTAATTTAGCTGTATTTTTGTTAGCTCAAAGTATCATTTCTTACAATTTGTCGAATATGGAACCGTACATCCAACAAATTGCGGCTGCAATACTATCATTTGTATTAGTATTAGTAATTGGGTTGTTCGTTTTACCTAAAGCAATTTTATCTTTTTTTTCTTGGATAAATAAACTTAGAAAAAAGAAGGGTAAGCTAGAATTTACACATAGAGCAATTAGAGATACTGCGTTGGATAATTCTTATCATCAATACATCTATGTTTTTGATTTTGCAAATAACTATATCGCTTCTGGCTATTTAAATGTTTATCAATATAATACGGATGAATACAATGAGTTACTATTATATGCACCAAAAGAACCTGAAAAAAGACGAACTGTCGAAGCAGTTGAAATTCTATTTAAAAATAATGATATAAATATTTTGATTGATTATGAGAAAAAAGTGAAATTGTATATAGTGCCTATGGACGAGGCTGAGGGCGAGTAGGTGGCGGAGGAGGTGCTCCTTTGCCACCATTTCTTTTTTCTCCATAATCGGGCATTGTTCTAGTAGTTGGCATTTTTAATATTCCTTTCTAATTTATTTAATTCGTAGTGGTTGACCAGGATAAAAAACAGAGGTGTCAATGCCTGGATTCAATGCTAATAGTTGTTCTAAGGTTAAGCCATTTCTTTCAGCTACTTGTCGAGCTCCTTCACCGCTTCGTACTTCGTCATATACAGGTTGTTCAGATTCAGAGCTTTGAGGTTGTTCAATTACTGAAGATGATTGAGTAGATGGCAATGGTTGTTGTGATGTAGAAATTTCCGTGTCAACAGCAGCTAATTCGGTGTACAGGTCTGTTAACTTATTTGCTTCAGCAGTATAAACATCTGTTAGTTTATTTGCCCAAGATTCATATAATGAATAGTCGTCTTTATTAGAAAGTTGTATGCTTGCCATTTCCGAAATTCCAGTATTTGAAATATCTGCTAATTTTCCTATTTTAGAGTTTAAAACCTCAGCTAATGCTGAAACATTGCCTTTTATAGGTTCTCCTTCATTTCGCAGTTCTTCAATCAATATAGGTGTAGTTGTAGTCAACTTTTGAGTATAAGTCTCTAAAATTTGGGAATAGGTAGACCCGCCTAATTCTTTTTGTGTTGTTTCATCTGTTTGTGTACTTGAATAATGTATAGTTGATGGCTCACTACTTGAGCTATTAATTTTTTTAGAATCAGAAATATCTTTCTTTTCAGATGTAATTGAGGTAGAACTTGAGTTTTGCTTTGAAACCTGTTTAGTTTCGTTAGAACAAGCAGTCAGCAGTAATAATGATAAACCTAAAATAACAATTTTTTTCATTTTTAAATTAATCCTCATTTCTGTTATAATATGCTTGTCAGTAAATCTCTAAATGAGGTTTAAGTCCGTGTTCCCAGCACGGACTTTTTTTATTTCAAATAAATTTCTTGTCCCATTTTTAAGTTGTAATGAGCTATAACATTTGAGTAATTGTATTGTCCTTCATATTTTTCGATTAAGCTTCTAAACATATATTGTTCTGCTTCAGCTTCCATCTTAGAACGAAAAACAGGAATTTTATACAATGCCATTATATCCACATGGTCTTTTACATGCTTTAACTCGTGATATATTGCTTCTTCTTGTTCTGATGGTGTTAAATTTTGATTTACAAATATGATACCGTAGGTAGGGTCGAAACATGCGCGTTTGTTCAAAGTAGTAAAAACTAACTCCACATTATATTCTTCTACCAACTCTTTGATACTTTTCATATAAGCACAACCTTTGACTTATTTCCCGAATCTACCCTTTAAATATGCACGGATAACTTCTCTGTCATGATCATCAAGCGGTTCACCGTCAAAACTCATGACGTTATCCAGTACATCATCTAAATCATCAGATTGCTTTGATTTATTAGAAACTTCACGACCTAATAAATAATCTGTTGAAACTCCAAAATAATTTGCAACAGCTTCTAATTTATCAATAGAAGGTTTACTTTTTTTCCAAGCGTATAATGAATTTCGACTGAAATTTAACTTTTCTTCAAGTTCGACAATAGATATTTTCTGACTATCTGCTAATTTTTTTACTCTATCAAATACAGTCATATCAAGCTTTCCTCCATAAGCTTCGGAAATTTCTATAAAGAAATGTAGAAAATCATTTGACATCTACAAAACTTTTTAATATACTATGTCCGTAAGCTAAATTATTAGCTAATAAGTTCGCAAATAAAACCAAGAAACAAACTAAAAAATCGTTGGGGAACGGTAAAAAGTGTTGTTTTACTAGGCTTAAAAAGTCTTATTTAGCTATGCACCTATTCTACAAAACATTATAGAATAAGTCAATGAATTTTATAAAATTAGCTAATTTTTTAGCTTACAAATTAAAAATGAAAGGGAGTGAAGGAAATGGATAAAATCAAAAATAAGCCCCAAGTTACTGTGAATAACAAGGGGCAATCGCAAGTTCAAAAAATCGATGAATTAATTGACCGGCAACTATCTCATTTTAGCAAGAGAATACCTGCTGATTTAGAGATGACTCAAGCGCTAGTTCAATTATTATTAGCACGTATGCTTGCTAAATTTTAATCAGCTAAAAATTGGAAGGACAAAATATCTTCTGTTTGAATTGCAACATTTTGGCCATCACCTTTTAGGTTTAGTGATTTTGCATTTCTTATATCAGAGGCAGTAATAGTTTCAGGATCAAACGTTTTACCATCTAAAATAATTTGATCAATTTCATAAAATACTTGTTCTTCTTTTACCTTGAAATTAATTATAACTCTATTCATATCATCCACCACCTTATCAGTTATTTCAGCAGACCACTTGCTGATAAGGAAATTATATCAAAAAAAGAAAGTGAGGTAATTAAATGTCACAAGATTTAGCTATCGAAGTAAGAGCAGCACTAATTCGTGCAGGGAAAAACCAATCTTGGTTAGCGAAACAATTAGGGATTTCAAGTCCGTATTTATCAGATATTCTTCATGGTCGTAGACGTTCAGAAGAGCAAGTTCGGAATATCAAAAAAATATTAGATATTAGATAGGAGGTATAGGTAAAAGTGGAAGTGATTTTAACTCCAGAAAATGAAGCTTCTCTAAGAGATTTTGTACATGGAATTATTGTTGATGAAATAGAAAAAGTACGAAGAGATACGGCAGTTGATAAGCGAGTCTTAAATCAAACAGAGATTGCAAAATATTTCAATGTATCCACAACAACAATAAGGGAATGGGAGAAGCTAGGTCTTCCACATGGATCAGTAAGTAAGCAAGGGAAGTTCTACGACAAAGAAGAGTGTCGCAGATGGCTTCTATCACAAAAAAGATAAATCTTGGGCAAGCGAAATTTAGGGAGGAAATAATATGAAAAAAATATATCACTTAAGACGTATAGCGGCATTGCTAATCGTTTTTGGCTTGGGGCTTTTAGTAGGTGGCAATATTGGCCCATTAATTCAAAACCTATATATAGCAGCTTTCATCATTTGGCTTTTAATGTATGACCTAGCGCTTGAAGATCGAGAAATAAAAAAACAAAAATAAAGACCCACTTCGACGGTCATCAAAGTAGGTCAATTACAAATATCAAATTCAAGGAGAGTGTACCACATGAATAAAGAAATTGAAAGAATGATTATTAAACTTGAAAAAGAATGTAAGGCACAGAATGTTGAACTTCTTCTATGTGCTACAAATTTTGAAACAGGCCAAGGAAGTACTGCTTTTTGTGGTTCAGTTATCGGGTTAGCTATACTCTTGCAAAAACTTGTAGGTGATCTAAAAGAGCAATTAAGTATAAGCGAATCTTGTGATTGTCCAGAATGCGTAGCAGAAAGAGCCGAAGATGCTGCAAATGAAAAATCTATGGATGAATTACTAACTGCATTTTTACGAGGTGAACTGCAATGATTGAAGTAAGAGGTTTAAGTGATGATGTTTACGAATTAATGTTAGCGAATGCTCAAAATAGAATTGTTCAATCAATTCGAACTGCAGCATCAAATGGTAATACAAGTTGCGTGGTGAATAGTAAAGGTCTTACATCAACGTTTTTATCTCAATTAGAAACAGAAGGATTTGATCACGTTGAACTTGAAGAAAACAAAACCAAAATATTTTGGGAGTGGTAAACATGGGAGTAATTGATGTTGCAAATAAAAAGCTTCTGTATTTAGAAAATTTGATTGGCCAGATCAAAGAAGCGGAAGAATATTTAGTGAGTTTAAAGAACCCTGCTTTAAATAATAAAAAAGAAGTGATGTCAGATATAGAAATTGGTATCCCTACACACTTTATGGGGTCTGGATTTTTCAGAGAAGAAGGACATAGTCGTTGGCACAAAGTTCGGCTAGAAGAAGATTTAGGGATAGTTGGAATTCAAGCAGATATCAAGGAACTAGTTGAAAATGCTGTAAATGACAGGATAACAGAGATGAAAGACGAACTAAGAAAATCGATTAGTAAATTGGAGGTAGATTGTCACGAATGAATTTGATTCATTAGGGGCTAGACAAGAGTCGCCAGAAGAAAAAGAAGCATTAGAGCCAACATGGGAATATGACGAAGAAGAGGAGAATCAATGATGGGGGAAATTATTTTACAAAAAGACGTTACTGATGCAGTTTCTAACAGAATTAAAGGTTTAGAGCAGAATGGGTTACAATTGCCAGCTAATTACAATGCATCGAATGCTCTAAAATCAGCATGGTTTGCAATTCAAAAAGTACAAGATCGAAATAAAAGACCTGCTTTAGAAGTTGTTACAAAAGAATCTGTTGCTAACACTTTATTAGATATGGTTGTTCAAGGCCTAAGTCCAGCAAAAACCCAATGTTATTTTGTTGTTTATGGAAAAGAGTTACAAATGCAACGATCATATTTTGGAACACAAGCCGTTTTGAAACGTTTATCAAATGTTAAAGATATTTGGGCGGAAGTTGTTCACAAAGGTGATGTGTTTAGGATTGGCAGTGAAAAAGGCAGAACAGTCGTTAAAGAATTTGAGCCAGACTTCGCAAATCAAGACAATGAAATTATTGGTGCTTTTGCAGTAATTGAAAAAAACGATGGCGAACGTGTTTATACCGTCATGACAAAAAAAGAAATTGATAAATCTTGGAGCAAGGCGAAAACAAAAAATGTTCAAAATGATTTTCCAGGAGAAATGGCTAAACGTACAGTAATCAATCGAGCCGCTAAAACATTTATCAATACAAGCGATGATAGTGATTTACTGACAGATGCGATTAATAGAACAACAGAATACGAATATGATGAAAACAGACGTAAGGAAGCAGAACCAGTTGCAGATACAGCAATAGCACTTGAAGAAAAAATATTTACCAACAATAAAAAAGTTATTGAGCAAGAAAACGATATTGAACAAGCTAAACCAGTTGAAAAAGAAGAATTAACGAAAGTGGCGGACCAAATTTTAGAAGAACCAGTTCAGGAAACTTTAGATGTGATGGCTGGTTATGAAACCAATCAGAAAGAGAGTGAAGCTGATGTTTCAACGATTGAAGAAGACGATTATCCTTTCTGATGAAAATTATTATTCACAAGAAGCGGATCTAGCTTATATGTCTGTCTCTCAATATAAAAAATTTCTTGAATGTGAAGCTGCAGCTCTTGCCAAGTTAAAAGGCGAATGGACACCAGAAAACGATCCTAAAGCATTGCTAGTTGGTAATTATGTTCATTCTTACTTTGAATCACCAGAAATTCATGAAGCATTTAAAGAAGAAAATAAAAGCAAGATGTTTTCTTCAAGAAAACCGTTTGGCCTACTGAAAGATTTCAAAATTGCCGAGCAGATGATTGAAAGATTAAAACAAGAAGAAGCCTTTTTAAACATTTATCAAGGCGAAAAAGAAGTGATCGTCACAGGTGAAATCGGCGGTGCAATGTGGAAAGGGAAAATTGATTGTTTGAATTTAGAAGAAAAGTATTTTGTAGACATCAAAACAACCAAAGATATGCATGAGAAGAAATGGGATGAACGTTTAAACAGAAAAGCAAACTTCATTGAACGCTTCGGTTACGTGTTACAAATGGCAGTTTATTGTGAACTGCTTCGCCAACAATATGACAAAAATTTTCTTCCTCTCATTGCAGCAGTTTCGAAACAAACACCTAGTGAAGCAAAACTAATCACTCTTAGCGAAGAAAAAATGATTTGCGAATTAGAAGAATTAAAAGAAAACATCGAGCATGTTGTGCGAGTTAAAAATGGTGAGGAAGCACCAGTTAGTTGTGGAATTTGTGAATATTGTAGAGGACACAACAAAATTACAAATTTTACCAGTATGGACGATTTATAGGAGGTGCATAACGAATGAATACTGGATATATAAAATTGTATCGAAAAGTGACCAATTCATTCGTTTGGACCAACGCTAATATGTTTAAACTTTGGTCTTTATGTTTAATGAAGGCGAGTCATAAAGAAAGTAGATTTATTTTTAATGGTCAAGAGATAGCTGTGTCCAGCGGTCAATTCGTCACAGGGCGCGCCGTTATTGAGAAAGAGTTCAATGAAGGTGTTCCACGTGACCAACAGATTGTCGGGCGTACGTTATGGAGATGGTTAAAAAAATTTGAAAACGAGCAAATGTTGTCCATCTCATCAACCCCGAAATACAGCGTTATAACAATAAATAATTGGGATGACTATCAAGTCAATGACCAACAAGTGTCCAACAACCGTCCAACAAGTGTCCAACAGTTGTCCACATACAAGAATGAAAAGAATGATAAGAATGAAAAGAATATTAATAATAACAATAAAGGGTCGTCCATTCGTTCAATTTGGGAAAACAACGGATTTGGATTGATGTCGTCTAAAACTATGACCGATTTTGATTATTGGATTTCTGATTTTGAAAAAATCGGAGCTAGTCAAAAAGATGCTGAACAATTAATTGTTAAAGCTATTGAAATTGCTATTGATGCAAACGCAAGAAACTATAACTATATCAATGCCATATTGAAAGATTGGGAACAAAGAGGGTTCAAATCTGTTGATGAACGAGAAGCGGCAAGGAAGCAAAAGAATACAACCAAGCAACAGAAATCAAATACAGGTCATTCGGATTACGATGATCTTGGATTTTAGGAAGTGAAAGAATGAAGTCGGCATCAGATGGATTTTCAAAAATGATTAAAACATTGCTTTATATCACACCTGATCCATGTCCAGAGTGCGGAGGAAATCTTTATGCGTGGCGTGCCAAAAATAAAGATGGGTCCGATAGGTGTCCGCCAACTTGCATGGAATGTGGCTATAAAGCACGCAAAAAAGCAGAAGACCTTGAAACAGAGAAAATGTTTAACGATAGTTTGAAAGCCAGAGCGATTAATTACTTGAAGTACAGCTCTCTTTATACCGACAAAAATTTAATTAATTGTCGCTTTAAAACTTACAAAACAGTAGACACAGAAACCAAGCTTGCTTTTGAAATTGCTAAACGAGCTACAACTGAAATTCTTTTGAATAAACCAATTCATATGATTCTTTCAGGCAAAAGCGGTGTTGGTAAAAGTCATTTGGCTATGTCAACTGCTTGGGAAGTGTTGGAGAAATCAAACTATGATAAACGCTGCTTATTTATTAGTTATGCGGAACTCTTAGAACAGCTAAAATTTGCGATGAATGATGAGCAAGCCAGAAAAGAGATAACAGGTAGTTTGATGGCAGAAATCAAAAGCGCAGATTTAGTAGTTCTGGACGATTTAGGAGCCGAGTTGGGAGTTAAACAAATTGATGATAGGAATAAAAGTACTAACTTCAATAACGACACCTTGAATCGCATTGTAGAAGCTCGGCAGAATAAAGCAACTATTTTTACTACGAACTTAACTGGTAAAGAAATGAGTCAAGCCTATGGTGAGAGAATCCTTTCTCGCATCATGAGTAATTCACAAGGATTCGTGATGAAAATTGAGGGGACATCAGACAAACGAGTAGCAGGCATCTAAAATGCTATTTTTAGCAAATATATTAAGCGTAGAGCAGTTTTACAATCAAGTGAATATAAATAGATATAAAGAAAGAAAAACGGCTTAAAACGCATTTTAAAGCCTTAAAAACAAATCGATAGAAAGGGGAATCATTCAATGCCGTATGTAGTGAAAATTTCAGCCTATCTTGGCAAAGATGGTCGACCAGTAGCCAATTTAAAAGATGCTGTGTTATTTGAGCAAAAAGAGACAGCAGCTATTGCAACAATCGTATCTGGCGGAACTGTTTCAGAAGTAAAGGAAGCCATCATAATGCCAGAAAAACCGAATAGGTATACAGCAAAATCTACCAAAGTAGATTTTAAAAAGGAACCAATTGAAAAAGCAACAAAAGATAACCAAGCTTGGATGAAAGGGGCTAAATAAGAATGAAGTGTGTTAGATGTCAAGATCAGCGCGTGATTTGGGGCAAAGACAGATTTAATTATGCAACACCTATTCCATGTCCTGAATGCAACAAAGATGGAAAAGCAGTTCGAGCGGAAACTGCGACCAAGGAAAGGGAGTTAAAACAATGCAATCACCAACAGCCCTGAATAAGCGAGGAAATAAAGTCACGATTGATGGATATATATTTGACTCGGAAAAAGAAGCAAAGTTTTATCAGCGATTTGTCAAAATGTGCGGTCTGCCTTTTGAAGTACACCCAAGATTTATAATGCACGAGAAGTGCGAAATACCAGGAGGGAACATTTCGAGCATTGCCTATTCACCAGATTTTATCATCAAGGATCACGATGGCAATTGGCTACATGTGATCGATATAAAAAATAGTTTTGGTGCCTATGGCATTGATCAATCAAATAAGCTTAGATTTAGACTGTTTGCCATGAAATATGGTCATCCAGTCGAGGCGGTTGTTATTAGGTCAAATGATTTTAAAGTCATTACACAAGGCGTAACTAAGCCGCTTAATGAGAAAAAACCATTCATCACAAATAATTTTAACTATCACTGGCGACAAGCCACAAACTACTAGGAGGTTTTACCATGACAAAACAAGTAAATTTCAGACCAGAAGTAAAGAAAGTGACATCTAAATCAAACGGAAATATCGAAGTACTATTAGTGGTTAGCAACGCTTCATTAAAAGGAAAATATGAAAGTTTAAACGAATTTTTAGGCAAAACAGTATCAACGACCATCGAACCAGAAACAGTAGAATACAAGGTACCAGTTAACAAACAGACCAATAAACCGAATGTCGAATATATTGTAAATAACGACGGAACAGTTGAAGTTCTAAAAGAAGAACAAACTTCTTTAGAAATGGGCGATGATGTGCAAGAAGTCGAAGAAGTTGCTGTGCAAGTATCGAAAGAAACTATTGACGAATTCATCAAGAAGGCAACGACTATCGAATGGCCAGAATCAGTAACGATTAACGTTCGTGGCGTGTTGCATCGGATCGATGAAGGGGAAGCGCTAGAAGAAATTGCGGCTGATCATGATGTTTCAGTTGATAATCTAATCAATCAAGTAGAAATCGCACGCCAACATTTTGCGCCATTTGCTGATTCTTGGAGCAAAAACAAAGAGAACATCATTTTCCCTGAAAAGACAGTTGAAGATGATGAAGAAGAAATCGAAGAATAATCTCGTAGAAAGTGAGTGTTCATTTTGCTTGAGATTTATTATACGCCAACATCCGCTATCATTGCGGATGCTCTGGCTAAAACATATGAAGTCGTTTCTTTAGACAAAGCTAGAAATATTGCGAAGAAATTTAAGGCTAGTTTAAAGCAGAAAACAGACCTTTATGTAATTGAAAGTATTTTGATTGATGCTGGTTATAAAAAAGAGTCAGTGAATTTGTAGAAGGGAGTGGAGGTTTGGTCGACCACAAAGAATTCTTTACTCCTTTGAAATATGAAATTTTTAGATTTATTTGCAGGCATTGGCGGTTTCCGTTTAGGGATGGAATCAGCCGGTCATGAATGCATAGGTTTTTGTGAAATAGATAAGTTCGCACGAACTAGCTATAAAGCAATCCATGACACAACAGGAGAGGTGGAAATGCATGACATCACAACAATATCAGATGAATTTATTCGGGGAATCGGAAGTGTTGACGTTATCTGTGGAGGATTTCCGTGCCAAGCTTTCTCGATTGCAGGAAAACGAAAAGGTTTTGAAGATACTCGAGGAACTCTCTTCTTTGAAATTGCAAGGTTCGCATCTATTCTCAGACCACGCTATTTATTCCTTGAGAACGTCAAAGGACTGCTTAACCACGAAGGAGGGGCTACGTTCGAGACAATCCTCAGAGCCTTGGATGAACTCGGGTATGATGTGGAATGGCAAGTGCTTAACTCTAAAGACTACGTACCACAGAACAGGGAGCGAGTATTCATTATTGGACATCTTAGAGGAAAATGTACCAGAAAAGTATTTCCTTTCGAGAGAAAAAACGGAACAACTGCTAAAAACAATATAAAACCTATCAACAATTCAAAAAAGACTAGGGAATTGCTTAACTTCGATAGTACTAACAGATTTTACGATGTTAATGGTATTAGCCCTTGTTTAAATACTATGCAAGGTGGAGATAGAGAGCCAAAGATTGCAGTGGTAGGAAATGTGAATCCTAGCGGCTCAGGAATGAACGGTCAAGTTTATTCAAGCGATGGTTTAGCACCTACTCTAACAACAAATAAAGGAGAAGGGGCAAAAATTGCAATACCTGTCTTAACTCCTGATCGAGTAGAAAAACGACAAAATGGAAGACGGTTTAAAGATGATGGTGAAGAAATGTTTACATTAACCGCTCAAGACCGACACGGAATAATGGTTAAGGAAGCAACCTCAAAAGGATATGCCGAAGCCTTACCAGGCGATTCTGCAAATATTAGCCATCCTAATTCAAACACAAGAAGAGGGAGAGTAGGCAAGGGGATTGCTAACACTTTATTAACAGGTGAAGAACAAGCCGTTGTAACTAATAATTTTAGAATTCGCAAACTAACACCTCGTGAATGTTGGAGGCTTCAAGGATTTCCTGACTGGGCGTTTGATAAAGCAAAAGAAGTAAACAGCGATAGTCAATTATATAAGCAAGCAGGAAACAGTGTAACAGTGCCAGTCATTGCTGATATTGCCAGTAGATTAGAAAGTGAGTGAACAAAATGATTCCAAAATTTAGAGCGTGGGATAAGCGAGAAAACACAATGAGAGATGTAGCTGTCTTACATTTTACTAAAGGTGGTAAGGTCAACAGTATCGAATATTGGAAGACACCTTCCGAATTGAAATCATATCATGTACGAAATTTAGTCCTCATGCAATCAACAGGTTTGAAAGACCTGAACGGCGTTGAAATTTTTGAGGGAGATATTGTTAAGGTCACGGTGAATAATTATGGGACTGGTGAACGATTTGAACAAATCGATAAAGTTGTTTATGAAGACTGCAGATTTTGTTTTAATGACGGCTTTTATTACTCAGAAACTATCAAATATTCTGGATATGAAAATAAAGAAGTCATCGGAAATGTCTACGAAAATCCAGAATTATTGGAGGGAACAGAATGAGCGAGCTAGAAAAGATGGGTAATATTCTTATGGAAACAGCTTTGAATTTTACACACCCAATATTTGAAGATACGTATCCAGAATGGGGAACGGTATGTAACATCGGGGAAGAGCTAGTCAGAATGGCAAAACCAGAATTCAGCGAAAATCAGCAGGTTGTGCTGGATTGGTTGAAAGAATCATGCAAATTAAACGGATTACGTGAAGTTATCGAAATTATGGGATTTTTATCAACTACTGGTGGAAAAATGAAGTATAAGCAAGTAGCTTATGCATATGGTGATTTAAATGATGATGAATTAGCTCAAGTATTACAGTCATTTAGCCAGTGGGTTTGGGAACAGGAGGAAAAATAAATGAAATTTTATGAAATGAAAGAACCTTATTTTGCATTAATCGCTGCTGAAGATGAAAAACAATGTTTAAAACTTTACAAGGATATTGTTTGCGACGTAGAGGACGAAAAAGAGTTTTTCGAGGAAATCAAAACAATTGATAAATACGAAGCGTTCAAAATGCTTGCTAAAAGTCATACAGAAGAGGGTGACAAGACTGGCGCAGAAGAAGCTTTCAATCAGTTAGAAAATCTTGAAGAAAAAGGCGAAGTATTGCTGATTGACAGCGGTTTGCTTTAGGAGGTATCGGAATGAGTATGAGTATTCAACCAGGAGACAAAGTAAAGTATATCGGTGAAGGAGTTCCACAATACACAGACAAATTTTTAGTAGTAAAAACAGTATTAGTGAATGGGTTGATTCTTGAATTTCCTGAGAAAGACAAAAGAAAAGTTGCTCTTGAAGGCGGCGGCATTTGGAACATGAACTCATTAGTTTGCGGATTTAACGAAGTGGAGGAATCTTGTTGAATAAACGCCAAAAAAATAAGCAATTCAAAAAGTGGCTAATTAAAAACGGATATAGCGAAGATGGGAATGTCAGGTGTGTAGAATGCGGTAAAAAAATTGATATGAATGATAAGTGGCAATTAACTTATCAAGCATGTGATTCTACTTGTTATGGCAAAGCAATAAATGCATATCCATAGGAGGGAAACAGCGATGAATAAACAAGAATTGATTGAAGAGTTAGAATGCATAGAAGTTTCTACAGACAGCCTTGATTATTTGAGAGGTGCTGACTATGCCAACGAAAGAGCAATTAGCTTAGCAAAACAGCTAGACGAACCGAAAAAAGTCATATTTTCACATGAAGAGAAATTCGTGGCAGATTGGCTTGATGGTTTAAGAGGTCAAATCAGTAATGTTAAGTTAAATTCTGGTGCTGTTTTCATGACGTTCATCGGCAGACAGTTAGAGCGGTACTATGATGAAGAATACTCGTTTTTAACTGAAAAAATAGAGAGCTGGCTTACAGTTCCAAAAAATAAAGTAAAACTAATGAGCGCCATTGACAACGGCTACGAAGTCGAGAAGGAACCATTATATCACGTTTTATTATCAGACAAAGGGGCGACCAACATAGGATATACTTTTTTAAATTTAGCGGGAACAATTGATTTTACGATATGTAAGGAAAAGGTGGATACGTTAACAGAAAATCAAATCAAAGCAATTGATGAGCGCTATTGGCCGTTTGCTGTGAAAGTTGATGGTGAATAGATGAAACTCAACTGGAAAAGAGCAATAAATAAATTTAGTGGCATTGCAATAATGATTCTTGTAGCCAAAGCAACCGTGAGCTATTTCGTGTATGGCAATGACATAACAAGCAGTGACCTCGTTTATTTCCTTTCATGCTCGTTTATTTTGGGATTAGGGCTATATTTAGGAGGTTCAAGTGTATGAGTTATCCAGAAGTTTATATCATAGGAAGGCAAGTCGATGGCGTTTATGTTGAATACCTGCATGGATCAGAGCAAGCCGATTTATTTTTCGATTATACAATAGCTTGTGATGAAAGAAATCATATGAATAAAACCAATATGAAAGATGGCGCTTGGGAAATTTTAAAGTATGGCAGCCCGATCACGCTAAAGGAGAATTAAATGAAAACAGCTGAAGAAGAAATCAATGAATTACTGGGCAAATACAATTTTGATTTAGCGGTTTTAAAGGATATTAACTATAGATTATCTTGCTGTAGCGAGGAAGCATATGCCAGACAGCAATTACGATATCTAAAGAATCAAATCATCATGGGATTTGCGACTGAAAAAAAGAAATAATAAGATATTAATTAATGAAAAGAGGAAAATTTATGGGTAAGAAAAAATCAAAAATTAAAAAGAAAAAGCGTCGCATACAAGAGAAAGCAATTGCCAATGGAACGATAAATATGAAGAAAAAATAATCAGAGGTGGATTATGTGGACTTTAAGCCAGCCAAACTATCCGAATTAGAGAATTTTGATGGAAAGCATGTTATAATACTAGTTAGCAACGGGCAAACAAAAGTAGCCGATCTGCCTGAACATGGAATTGTTGAAGTAATATCTCATGCTGGTAAAGTAACGTTTATTGAACAAAAAATTAAAGAAAAATTTTAATATAGTCTGACTAGACATACTAGAAGACATCTGACCAATTGTGTTTTTACACATTGGTTAGGTGTCTTTTTGTATTTTTATTAGAAGGAGCGATTCGCCGATGTTAGACCAACACGGAAGAGAGATTTTGATTCAGGAATATAAGTCTGATTTAAAAGACGCAAGTCGTCAGCATCGACGAATTGCAAAGAAGAAGTATCAAATTGAAAAAAATGGCAGATTAGAAACAATTGATGACCGCACTGCAGAAGATATAAAGGAACAGTCCATTTATGCTGAAATTATTTCATCTACCAAATATGCGTTATATTGGCTTGAACATGGAATTGAGCGACCTCTTGATGAGGAGGCAGCAAAAAAAATACCTAAATATCGCAGAGCTAAACATATTACAAATATGGATAAGATATCATACGAAATTTATTGTAACCAGTATGAATCTGCACGTAATTACCCTATTACTGAAGAGAAACAAGATATGTTGATTCAACTTAAAGAGTTGTTATCAACGTTCAGCGAGAGAGAACGTGATTTGTTTGATTATATCCATAATCAGCAACTTACTTATGCAGAAGCTGCTGAAAAAATGGATATTAAAGTAGGGACTGCTAAATCCATGTCACAACGAATTAGGAATAAAATTGATGCTTATTTCGAATATGGACATCAGATTTCATTATTTTAAATTTCATTTTTTTGTAAACCATTCCCACCTATAGGTGAGAGGTAAAATTCTCCTATTCTAAGTTGGTAGAGTAGCTTAATAATATTTACTTGTAAAAAAATACAAGAGAGGAGGTGTTCCTCCTCTAATTTTCTGCAAATTACGAGTAAATTAGGTAGACGTGTAGCTCAATTGGTGAGAGCGGTTGATTTTTAATCAAGTACATACAGGTTCGACTCCTGTCACGCCAATAAGTGGCATAAGCCGCTTAAATAAAATAGATCGTCAATGAATGTTCGGACAAACAAATTGGCGCTACTACCTTTCACGAGGGCTGCATTTATATGCAGTCTTTTTTGTTTTAAGTGTAGTAGAGTTTTCATTTTGAAAGGGGATTAACAAAACAATGCGTGTATTAATTAGAAGTTCAGCATCTGGTAAAGAGTATTGGGATACCGAAGAAAAAAGAAATGTGTTTGTTCCTAAAGGCCAAGAACCTGATTTTGAAGTTACTGAAAATCCTGAATCAATGCTAAGTAAAGAAGCTGATTTATATGTTGGTGGCTTACCAATTACTGTTGGGAATGTAACGATTGATACTGATGGAATAAAAGGCGAACGATTATTAACAACTGCAAGTGCTGCTGATGATGAAGAACAAGATGAGATTGTTCCGTCTGATGATGAATCTGTTGTATTAGAAGAAATGAATGTAAAAGAATTGCGTGAATATGCAAAACGAAAAGGTATTGAGATTCCAAGTGCTGTACGTGCAAAAGGTGAAATTCTCAATATTATTAAAGAATCTGAATAATGCGCTATTGTCAGTTTGAAGGTTGTTCTAATACAACAGAAAAAGGAGCTTATTGTTCAGAACATGCTAGGAAGTCAAGAAAAAAGAAAAAGCCAATCAATGTTTATCATCATGACAACAAATCATTTTATCGAACAAAAGAATGGCAAGATGTCGCTGACTTTGTCTATGAAAGAGAAGGTGGTTGCTGTCAAAGATGTGGCCGTTTTGTATTTGGAAGGCAAGCACATCGACATCATGTGATTCCAATCAAGAAGAACGAAATGCTCAAGCTTGATCCAAACAATATTCGTTTGTTATGTCCGAAGTGTCATGTGATTGAAGAAAATGAAGCAGATGAGAAAAAAGTTTTTGCATCTTATTTTAAAAAATGAAGCCCCCCTATCAAATTTGATTCAAAATTTTTGTCGGGGGATAGGGTAGGGGGCAGTCACGCGTGTCGTTAGGTCAAAAATTTTAAAAATAAAAGGGGGGTGTATAAAAAATGACCACAAAAGCGCAACGCAAGGCGATTATTGATGAAAAAGTTAATCACGAAAAAACGCGAATTTTAGAAATTATGCGCAAGTCTGATTTATACACAATTACTCTTGATCCATTGATTGAATCATACTTGGATATTTTTGAAGTTTACCAATACAAATACATGTTGTGGAAAGAAAAAGGATTTCCCGAAACCCAAAAAACAACAAACAAGGCTGGAGCTACTAACAATAGCAAGCATCCACTAGCGCAACAAGTCGAAGTTTGGGCCGATAAAAAAATGAAAGCATTGGATTTATTAGGATTGACCAATAAGTCAAAAACAGGCAGACAAATTACTGGTGGTTCAACAGCTAGAGCAGATGAAGAAATGAAACGGCCAGAAGAAAAGCCTGTAGATGAATTGGCAGAACATCGGAAAAAATGGCGTAAAAAGGCAGGGAATGAAACATGATTGAACCTGGTGTAAATTATGCTGATTTATTTGCGAAAGAAGTTCGAAAGCATCCTAAGAAATATCCAAAAACGGTTCGTTTAGCAATAGATCGTTGGTATCGATGGAAGAAACGAAAAGATATTTGGTTTGATGTTGATCGTGCAAATGAAATGATGGACTGGGTAGAATCTTTTATTGTTCATACAAAAGGCGATATGGTAGGTAAACCATTTCTTTTAGAGCCATGGGAAAAATTCATTTATTCTTGGATTTATGGCTGGGTAAAAGAAAATGAAAAAGGGCAAGTAGTCCGTGTTACTCGTGAGGCATACGTACAAATACCAAAGAAAAATGGGAAAACACTAATAGCGGTAGGTGCGTTGGGGTATGCGATGTATGGCGAAGGCGCCTTATCTGTCGATTGCTATGCATGTGCTTCTGATTTTGCGCAAGCTCAGTATGCTGCTAAGCCTTTTGCCGCTACTATACTAAATAATCCAGTGCTATTAGATGGGACTAAAATATTTAAAGGTCCAAAAGGCACCGTTTCAAGTATTACGTATGACTATTTATATGTAGATATGGCTTATACAAATAAGTTTATTGTTCAGACAAAAAACATTGATAACATAGAAGGTTCCAATCCATATTTTGTTTTAAATGATGAGCTGCATAAACAAGAGAAAATGGAGCAGTACGATAACTTTAAATCTGCACAAATTTCATTGCCACAGCCGTTAATGTTTAATATTTCTACAGCTGGTAAAGGAAGTAGTTCGGTTGGTATTCGTGTCTATAAAGAAGCAAAAGAAGTCTTGAAGCGTGATGATAATGATTCAAACTTTGTTTTGATTTATGAACCAAATAAAGGATACGATTGGACAGATAAAAAAGTTTGGGAAATGTGCAATCCTAACTGGGGAATATCTGTTGATTTGTCTGCTTTAGAATCAGCCTTTAAAACTGCGCAACGTTCCGCTCACTCGAAAGCTGAATTTTTAACGAAGCATTTAGATGTGTTTGTGAATGGTGCAGATAATTTCTTTGAACAAGATCAAGTGGAACCGTGTTTGGTTCCCACAAATGAATTAGGAAACTTAAGTGGGGAGCCTTGTTGGATTGGTTTGGACTTATCTAAAAGCCGAGATTTAACTTGCGTATCATTAAATTTTCCTACATGGGATGCCGAAGGAAAAGCGATACTCAAAGTAAAACAATTATATTTTATTCCTAGTGAAAATATTGATTTTCGAGAAAAGGAAGATAATGTGCCGTATTCTGAATTAGCAGAACAAGGATTTGTTGAATTTTGTGATGGTAAGTTAATTGACCAAGAACAAATATTTCATTTTATTGAAGATTGCATGGATTTTTATGATGTTCAACAAGTCAATTATGATCCAGCGATGAGTGACCGATTAGTTGAAAAATTAGAAAATTTAGGCTTGGAATGTGTGCAAGTTGATCAGTACGCAAGAGTATTGAACTCGCCGCTTGAAGATGCCGAGCGATTATTTTATGAGCAAAGGATTATGTTTGATAATCCTTTATTTTTGTATTGCGCTTTAAATGTGGTTGTCAAAATGGATTTTCAAGGTCGTAAAGTACCAAGTAAAAACCAGTCAAAGAAAAAGATCGATGGATTTGTTGCTTTTCTTTGTGCGCATAAGGAAACAATGGATCAAATGATTGATGTCAACGAAGATGATATGGATGAATATTTAGATTCTATCTATCGATAATAGAAAGGCGGTGAGATTTTGAAGCTAAGAGATAGACTTTCAAATGCTGTATATGGATTTTTGGAAAAGCGTGGCTGGATTGAAGATATTTATGGCAATGTAACAAGATATTCACAACGTTTTGTTAACGATTCTTCTATTATGGAATCGTCTGATGTTTATGAATTGGTACAAGATATTTCTAATCAAGTTGCACTAGCAGAGCCAGTAGTAATTGGCCCTGATGGCGAAGAAGTCAAAAACCATTTCTTGCTAAACATATTGAAAAATCCTAATGATTATTTAACTGGTTTTGAATTTGCAAAGCTTGAAACAAATACATTGTTAATCAATGGTGAAGCTTTTCCTATTACAGATAATGACCAGTTACATTTAGGATATGGTGTTCAAACGAAATTAGATGATCGTTTGATTGAAAAATTTTCAATGAATGGGCAACCAATACCAGGGAGTATGATTCGTCATATAAAAAACATTGGTGTGGATTCCTTAAAAGGTGCTGGAATTATTGATCTTGCAAAAAGCACACTAGAAGGTGTTTTAAGTGCTGAAAAGGTTTTGACAGAAAAATATAAGAAAGGCGGTTTGCTCGCTTTCTTGTTAAAGCTGGATGCGCATATCAATCCAAATAATAGCGCTCAACAAAAGATAGTAAAAGCTATTTTAAATCAGTTGGAAGAAACGCAAGATAATGATAGTCATTCAGTTAAAATGATTCCTTTGGGCAAAGGATACTCAATTGATACTTTAAAAAGCCCAATTGATGATGCAGCTATTCTTAACTATTTGGGTGTTTACAAAAAAGACCTAGGTAAATTTCTAGGAATAGATGTAAATACTTATCAGGCATTAATGAGAACAGATATTGAAAAAGCAATGATGTATCTGCACAACAAAGCAATTAAACCAATATTAAAAAATAAGAGCGAGCATTACTCGGCTCTTTTTTTTATGCCTAATTCTGGTTATCGAGTGGAATGGAAAATTAATATTTTGGACTTTGTACCTTATTCCACCAAAACAAATATTGGGTACAACATCGTTCGAACTGGTATTACCAGTCCTGATAATGTGGCAGAAATGCTTGGTTTTCCTAGACAAAATACTGAAGCAACACAAGCCGTCTATATTTCAAATGATTTAACGGAAATCGGCAAAAAGAATGCTACCGATAACTCATTGACAACAGAGGATGACTTGAAGGGAGGTGGTAAGAATGAAGAAACAGGAAATTCGGACATTTGACATCACAAACCTTAAAACAAGAAGCGAAGAAGATAGTCAAACACAGATTGTTACTGGCTATGCGGCGGTGTTTAATAGTCCAACAGAATTATGGGAAGGCCTAAATGAAGTGATTAAGCCTGGAGCTTTCAGTCGTGCTTTGTCAAATTCTGATGTTCGTTGTTTATTCGATCATGACTGGGGCAAAGTATTAGGGCGCACAAGAAGTGGAACTTTGAAACTTGAAGAAGATGATAAGGGACTACGATTTGAAGTTGAGTTGCCCAATACAACTGTTGCCAATGATTTGATTCAATCAATGTCACGTGGGGACATTAATCAGTGTAGCTTTGGTTTTTATCCAACGGAAGAAACTTGGGATTATAGTTCAGACCCAGTTTTAAGAACTATCCATGAAGTCGAATTGTATGAAGTTTCTATTGTTTCTTTACCTGCTTACGAAGATACAGAAGCAGCACTAGCAAGAAACAAACAAGAAATGAAGCAAGATATTAAAACTAGAAAAAAATTAATTGAAAAAATCAAAACAGCGCTTGAAGCGTAGGAGGAATTTATTATGAACAAAGAATTATTACGTCAATTACAAGCTCGTCACGAGAAACGATTAAGTGATTTACAAGGCAAAATTGAATCTGGAGAAGTGCGTGAAGCAGATTTAGATTCAGTTAATGAAGAAATCGATGGTTTAATCGATGAATTAAAAGCCATTAAAGCTGAATTAGGGGATGATAATTCAGAATCTGGTGATGGTAAAGGCGATGATGGAACCGCCAAATCCGATAATACTGATGATGAAAATAAAGAAGATCGTGAGAAAGATACGAACGAAAATAACAATGATAAAAATGAAGAAAATCGTGGCGGCATGATTAGTCAAGAACAGCGTGATGGCTTGTTACGCACAATTCATGAAGGAATGGAGGCTAGAAATGCGATGTCTAATGAACAACGTGAAAAACAAATTCGTAAAGCATTTGCCGATTTCGTTGTTGGTAATATTTCAGAAAGTGAAGCACGTTCATTAGGTATTGAAACAGGCAATGGTTCAGTGACAGTACCAGAAGTGATTGCATCAGAAGTGATTTCTTATGCTCAAGAAGAAAACTTATTGCGTAAATACGGAACGGTGATTCGCACGGCTGGCGATGTGAAGTATCCAATTCTTGTGAAAAAAGCAGAAGCTAATGTAAACAAAAAAGAACGTACGACAGATATTACTGAAACAGCGATTCAATTTGATGAAATTTTACTTGATCCAGCAGAATTTGATGCATTGGCAACTGTAACGAAAAAACTATTAAAAATGTCTGGTGTGCCAGTAGAAGATATTGTTGTAGAAGAATTGAAAAAAGCATATGTTCGCAAAGAAATTAATTATATGTTTAATGGCGACGATGCAGGAAATGAAAACCCAGGAGCTTTAGCTAAAAAAGCTGTTGCATTTGAAAAACCTGTAGATTTAACAGCTGCAGGTGCTGGTCAAAAATTATATGATGCATTGATTGAATTTAAAAATACACCAGTAACAGAAGTAATGAAAAAAGGTCGTTTTATTATTAATCGTGCAGCTTTAACAGCTATTGAAAAAATGAAAACAGATGATGGATTCCCATTGTTACGACCATTCACGCAAGCAGAAGGTGGTATTGGTTATCAATTAGTTGGTTATCCAGTTGATTGGACCGATGCAGCAGATAAAAAAGGTGAACCAGATACACCAGTATTATATTTTGGTGATTTTTCTGCTTTCAAAATTCAAGAAGTTATTGGAGCGTTAGAAATTCAAAAATTGGTTGAAAAATTCTCTGGAAAAAATCAAGTTGGTTTCCAAATTTACAACTTGTTAGATGGCCAATTAGTTTACTCACCATTCGAGCCAGCTGTTTATCGTTATGAAATTACAAAACCAGTAGGTGGTTAATGTGAATAACGAAGCTGAAACATTATCTTTAGAAGAAAAATTCAAAGCACATATTCATTTTGAAGAGGGGATGGATGATTCCATGCTCTCTTTTTATTTAAATATGGCAAAAAATTATGTAAAAACTGCAACTGGAGGGCAAGAAGAATATTTAATTTTGATGGTTGCTGGTATTGCTTATGAATATCGTGTTTCAGAAGATGAATTAGATAAGGCGTTGAATGCGATCACGCCATTTATCATCCAAGGAGTGATTCAACATGCCGAAGAGGCAGACGAATAGGTTTCGTTGGAAAGCGGACTTGCTAAATGTAAAAGAAGAAACAGATTCGAACGATAAAGTAGTTACAACTTATAAACTTAACAGGCTTTTATGGTACGAAGATATTGGAGTAACTGCACAAGAAAAATATCTTTCACAGCAAGCCAAAACAGACGTTGTCAGACGGATTAAAGTGAGATTGGATAAATCTATCACAGAAAAGTTTAGCGCTGTTAGAATCGATTCTGTGACCTATAAAATCACTCGTATTTACACAAATATGGATAAACGAGAAATGGAGTTGAGTTTGGCTTATGTCGATTAGTTTTGAAAAATTAAGGGCAGCGCTAAAAACAGTAGGCGTACCTGTGACACGTGATAAAGCGGAAAAAGAAACGGACTATCCATATATTGTTTATTCAAATGTTAGTCAAGGTAAAAAAATGGCATCGTCTAAAGTGCATAGACGAATGCCCTACTATCAAATCTCTTTTTATACAACAGGTACTGAAAAGGATTTAATTGCTTTAGAAAATGCATTGGAGGAAGCTGGTATTCCTTACACTGATTTTGTAGGCATTCAAGGCGATGAAAATGATGATACTGTGACGAATTTTTACACATATGTGAGGTGTATTGAAGATGGAAAATAATAATGGTTTTGCAGATATGGCAGACTATTTAGGAAAGCTTTCGCAAGTAGATGCGACAAAATTATCAATAGAATCATTAACCACTGCAGCTAATTTTTATATGGAAAAATTACTACCCAATATACCTAAATCGCTTCTAAAAAAGAAGCACATGGTTGATCAAGTGAAAGTAAATATTAAAGATGATGAAGTACAAGTAGCTTTTGAAGATACAGCCTTTTACTGGCGATTCGCTGAAAACGGAACAGTAAATCAAAAAGCGCAACATTTTGCCAGTGGAACATTTGAACAAAATAAAGATCAAATTGAAAAAATTATGACTCAACAAATATTAGATTTATGGAAAGGATGAGTAAATTGGGAAAACAAGATGTGTATTATTTTGAAGGCTTAGATGACATCTTAATTGCCATGATGACCACAAAAGATGCAGTAGGTACAGAACCAGCATTTGGCGAGGTTGTTCGTTTGCCAATAGCCACAAAATTGGGAATTAAAGGGAATGGAACAGCTTTAGAAAAATGGGCATCAAGTAAAATGTTCCGACGCGTAAGTCGCGAAACGAAACATGAAATTGCGTTAGATCATGTGGGCATTCCTATTGCGGTGATGGATGAAATAAAAGGATTAATCGCTCAAAGTGGAGTGACTTTTGGTAAAAACACTGCGCGAGAATTTCCTTATTTTGCCTTTGGGTTTATCGGAAATATTGAAAATGGTGGAAAAAAAGCTGTTTGGTATCCTAAAACGCAGTTATCAAATGTTATTGATGAAGAATACACTACTGCAGAAGATGAAACCAAAATTGATGATGTAACTGCTAACTTTGTTTCAACTGGTTTAACATACAATAATGTTATGTATTCAAGTTTTGATTCTAATCGGGATAGTGCTTCAATTGAACTATTTGAAAAATTTATCGCACAACCTGTTTATGACGAAGAACAATGGAAGAAACTAGCAGGTCCTTCACGTGGAGGTGGCAGTGAATAATGGCAAAATTAGCGGATTATGGGATTGTTATTTCAGATACACCCACAGTTACTATTCAAGGGCATCAGTTTCCCATTTTGTTAACGATGGAAACAATGGAGTATATTGCTGATGTTTATGATGATGACTATTCAAAATTTGAAGCAGATATGAATGAAATGATTAACAAAAGCGGTGGTCGTATTTCATCAAAAGATTTATCAGCTTCTGATTTAAAAATTATGCGTGCGTTGATTTATGGCATGCTAAGAACTGGTGGATTGGAAGAAACGCCAGAAACCATTTTTAAGTTTTTAGGTATGAGTGCCACAATTGTTGAAATTTATGGTGCATGCATGGAAGTATTTGCAAAGCAGAATTTTCAAGTTGAAGACTTAAAAAAATCCAAGAAGCCACAAGATTATCAAACTCCGAAAAAAAGGAAAAATCAAAAGAAAAAGCCTCAACGGAAATAGGAACGCCGTGGGCTTTTTATTTATATGTAGCTCTCACTCTTTTGGGATGGAGTGAGGACTTCTTTTTAAAAGCAACTCCCAACTTGTGGCTTAAGTCATATATTCAGTGGTTAGTAAGTAATACGGAGTTTGAACCACCTAGAAGTGTGACAATGGATAAAAGTCCTTGGTGGTAGGAAAGGAGCGCTAACGTGTCAAAGAAAGAATCCGATGTTGTCTTAAATTTTAAGATGAATGGGGAAATAAACTATTCACGAACAATTAAAGACATTAATAAAGAAATGAACTTAGCGGCTACCGAGTACAAAAACCAGGTATCCGCAATGGATAAAAATGCAACTCAAACTGAAAAACTAACAGCTACAAAGAAAAAATTAGAAAAACAATTATCTTTAGCTGAACAAAGAACAAAATTATTACGTGAAGAATACGAAAAATCAGTAAAAGAAACTGGTGAATATTCAGAGCAATCACAAAAGCTGTATAAACGTTTATTGGAATCCGAAACAGGTGAAAATAAACTGCGTTCTGCATTGGAAAGTACCAATGAAGCTTTGAAAGAACAGGGTAATTTATCAGTAAAAACAGCTGAAAAACTTGCCAAAATAGAAAAAACTGGTGACAAAATGAAGTCAGTTGGTAAAAAAATGAGTATTGGATTGACAGCGCCAATTGTAGGGATCGGTACAGCTTCTATAAAAGCTTTTAGTGAAGTTGATGAAGGAATGGATACTGTAACGGCTAAAACTGGAGCTACAGGGAAAGAATTAGAAAAGTTACAGGAATCATTCAAAAATGTAGCAGCTAATGCTCCTGATAGTTTTGAAGATGTTGGAATTGCAGTAGGTGAAGTAAATACAAGACTTGGTTTTACTGGTGAAAAATTAGAAAAAGCTTCTGATGATTTTTTAAAATTTGCCACAGTAAATAAAACTGATGTAGAAGGAGCTATTCAATTAGTCACAAGGGCTATGGGTGATGCTGGTATTGAAGCAGATAAATATAATCAGGTTTTAGATTATTTAACAGTTGCTGGTCAAAAGTCTGGTATTAGTGTAGACAAATTAGCTGAAAACTTAGCGAAATATGGTGCTCCAATGCGTGCATTGGGCATTGATACTAAAAATGCAATCGCCTTATTTGCTGGTTGGGAAAAAGCTGGTGTTAATACTGAAATTGCATTTTCTGGTATGAAAAAAGCAATCAGTAACTGGGGGAAAGAAGGAAAAAATTCAGGAGAAGAATTTAAGAAAGTTATGCAACAAATAAAAGATGCGCCTGACATTGCTTCTGCTACCACACTTGCAATTGAAGCTTTTGGTTCAAAAGCAGGTCCAGATTTAGCCGATGCCATAAAAGGTGGTCGTTTTGAAGTTGATGAGTATGTAAAAGCCTTAGAAGAAGCTGGTGGAGCTTTAGATCAAACATTTGATGATATGCAAGATCCCCCTGACCAAGCAAAAGTTGCAATGAATAACATCAAATTAATTCTAAATGATTTAGGCCAAACTATTTTAGGAGTATTGGCTCCTAGTCTGCAAAATCTAACTGAATGGTTAAAAAATTTACAACAATGGTTTACGAATTTATCTCCAAACGCAAAACAGTTAATTGTGGTAATTGGAGGAATCGCCGCTGCTATCGGTCCAGTATTAGTAGTTTTAGGAACACTTGCTAGTTCTATTAGTAGTTTGATTCCAGTTATTGCTTTTATTGCGTCACCAATTGGTTTAGTAATTGCGGCGGTTGCCGCTTGGGTAGCTGCAATTGTAGTTGCATATAATAAAATCGGTTGGTTTAGGGATTTTATCAATACCTCCTTTAAAGTAATTAAAGATATTGTGGTTGGAGTATTTAATGTTTTGAAAGATACGACAAAATCTACTTTTGATTTCATCACAGGATTTATTGGTGGTGCCATGGATGGGGCTGCAAAAATTATTGGCGATTACGTAAATGCAATTAAGCGTATTTTTGGCGGTATCGTTGATTTTGTAACGGGAGTATTTACTGGAGACTGGTCAAGAGCGTGGCAAGGTGTTGTTGACATTTTTGGTGGTATTTTTGAAGGTATCGCTGCAGTAGCTAAAGCCCCAATCAATGCCATGATTACGTTAATCAATGGATTTATTGGTGGATTAAATAATATAAAAATACCTAAATGGGTGCCAGGAATTGGCGGTAAAGGATTTCATATTGGAAAAATTCCTTATTTAGCAGAAGGTGGAACGATTCTAAATGGTCAAGCCATTGTTGGTGAAGCTGGTCCTGAACTATTAACCGCTAAAAACGGCAAGACAACAGTAACTCCATTGTCACCAGAAGAAAAAGCTCGTGGAATTGGTGGTGCTTTGAAAGGTGGCAACACTATTGAGCAACATGTTCATATTGGCCAAGTAGATGCAAATAATCCGAGTGAGTTAGATCGAATGAATCGCAAGCTTTATAAAGCAAGTGCGCAAGCTTTCTATGACTTAGGAGGTGTTCCAACGTGATTTTTATGAATCCTGATGAACCAAATTTCATTTGGAAAGATTTGAATGCAGTTCGTGATATGGGGTGCATTATCGAAAATGAGCTGTCAGAGGTTTTACCAAATAAACGATATGAAACGTATTCGATTATCGGAAGAAGTGGTGAATTTAATGAAACGTTCAATGATTATGAACCCTTTGATTATGAAATTGAAGATGTAACTATTCCATATGAAAATTTAGCGGCAGTCAAAAGATGGTTAACTGGTAAAAGTAAACTTATTACTCACAATGATGAAGATAAATATTTAGATGCTATTTGTACAATGAGTAAACCAACTTCATTCAAAAATGAATGGGGTGTTTTTTATACCTTTAACGTTGAATTTAGATGTCAACCGTTTAAAAGAAAAGTAAACGAACAACCAAAAGTGATTAAAACAAAATCAATTGAAATTACTGATCACGGTGATGAAAATGCTTTTCCTTATATCGAAATTAATTCAAAAGGTGGCGATATTACGTTAAATATTGGTAGTAACTCACTAACGATTTTGCGTACACAATCAGGAATCGTCACTATTGATAACGAAAAAGGAAAAGTAATACAAGAAGGGCTACCATTGTTTACTCGTGGTAGTTGGATAAAAACGAATCCTGGTCAAAATACATTAAATATATCAGGAAATTTCACAGAAGCTAAGTTTTGGAATAGGAGCGCGTATTTATGACACAAAATTTTATTTATGCATATACGGCTATTCCTGAAAATTTAAATGATAACGGAATGGCTTTGCCAGATTGGCAAGATTTACCAGAAATTAACCGTGTGTTAAATGGTGCGTATCGATTCTATGGTAACTATGCAAGAGATGGCCAATATCGCTCGTACTTAAAAAAGGGAAACTTTTTAAAGGCACAAGTTGAAGATGGGTCATATCAATATTTTGAGATTTACAATATTAAAAAAAATCTGCAGTCAGTTTCAGTGACAGCAAGACACATTGGTTTTATGGCAAATAAGAATTTCATTATTAATTCATTTACTGCTAACGGAAATGGCACGCAAATCATGAACAATTTAAAATCTGCATTAACGTTTAAGCAACGGTTTAGTTATTTGTCGAATGTCGGTACTACACATCAATTTACAGCAAAACAAGTCGGACCAATTGATGCAATTATTGGTTCTAACAATGGCAACCAAAATTTAACAGGTGTTACTGGTGGAGAATTAGAGATGGATAACTTTAATTTGAAATTAGTAAAACAAATTGGAGCAGATAATGGTTTTAGAATTGATTTTGGAATTAATTTGGAAGCTATAGATGAGGACTATGACGACGAATCAATTATAAACAGTCTTTTTCTTATTGGTGGTGTACCAGACAATGATTATGACCAAGATAAGGAGCCAATCACGTATGGTTTTTTAGAAATTGCTGGTGTAAATGATAGTAATCGAAGAATTGGAAAACGTGAAAATTCGGAATGTAAAACAGTTGATGAGCTTAAAAAATGGGGCCAGTCATTGTTCGATAAAGACCGTATTCATGAACCGAAAGTAACGCACACTATTAGCATGGTAGCATTAGAACACACCTTGGAGTATGAAGACATGTACGAAGAGCTTTCTTCTTTGCATTTTGGTGATGTAGTACATGTGCGAGCAAAAGAAGTCGATATTGAAGTAACGGAGCGCATGGTGGAATATACTTGGTTTCCGACTTTAGGTAAATTTAAAAATATTGTTTTGGGGAATGATTTATCACTTTACACCTCAACAGTAAATAATCAAACTCAAGAGCTAAAACAAAAAATTGATAATCGGACAGAAACATTAGTACAAAATGTTTTAAATGCAACGGCATGGATTACTGGAAACAGTGGTGGACATGTCGTTTTTCGTCCAGAAAAAGCCCCGTCTGAAATTCTTATCATGGACAAAAACAAAGTAGCTACTGCAAAACGTGTGTGGCGCTGGAACTTAAATGGTTTGGGTTATTCCTCCAACGGCGTGAATGGTCCGTTCGAACTTGCTATGACTTCTAAGGGAGAAATCGTTGCTGATTTTATTAAAGTGGGCATTATTAACGCGAATGTTTTACAAACAAGCTTTAATAATGCAACAGGCGATGTACTAAAATTAGTAGCTGGTGCTTTGCAAATTTGGAACAATAAGAAAAAAATCATGGAATTGACTAAAAAAGGGATGGAATTTTGGAATGGCTCTAGTCATATTGGGACAATTGGTACGAAAGGAAATCCTTTTCCTGATTTAAGAGATGAAAACGGAAATCCAGTTATAAAAGATGGTAACTCACTTCTCATAACTGGTGATGATCCAAAGACCAACGTTATTGGTTTTTCTAATAAAAAAGGTACTGGAATAGCTATTGCAGGGGGACAGCAATTTCATTTGGGAAATGATTTTTATTTTATTGGAATAGATGGTCAGGATAGTACGATTCACGCTAAAAAGTTATTTTTAAATGGCAAAGAAGTTATCCCTGGTCAAAATGGTGGTGGTGGTTCTGGAGCTGGTACAGGTGGTTATCCATCAGAAGTTACAAGCGATGCAGATAAATTTGCTTGGGACT
>OASR01000077.1_pt1 | contig 69240 bp, 55 predicted proteins | sample 1475751 | NCBI WGS metagenome assembly OASR01 (sample SAMEA2579907, study PRJEB22360) | human gut metagenome | biome: human gut; feature: human-associated habitat; material: faeces | place: Denmark | collected 2008/2010 | reverse complement strand
GCTGGTTTTCTCAGCAGGTTGGAACCCTGGGGTTGTGGCATGCTGAACGCGATTGACGTTAAGCAACTGGTGTAAAGCAACTGATCTTGAGAACGGGATTTGTTTTTTATTCTGTGATCAGAAAAAGGAGCAAACTTTCATCCTCTTTTACGCATAAACAGAAGAAACATACTATACTGCATCCAATAAAGAACAGCCAGCCACAGCCCAGGGGTTCCAACCTGCTGAGAAAACCAGCTTTGTAACGATAAACTGAAACTCGGAAAGGTTAGAAAATACCAGTTCTGCGGCCAGCTGACGGAGTCCATACCAGTTTCCCACGCCCATCTTTCCGTACACTACCTATCATTTACAAAGCGTCTTTAATCAGCGAAACCCCAATTTAATATTTTGTAACCCCATAACCTATTCTATTCTAACTACATAAGATCCTAGCATGTACGCTTATTTGTTCTCTCATTAACTAGCGATTCTGCGCCCAGCGATGGGAAAACTAGCTATTCACCATTACGCAGCGCATTTTCAACAGCTTTGCGAATTGTATCGCTGCTGTAAGTGGCAGAGGAGATGGCATCCACCTGGAGAGATTGTTCGGCTATGATATTGTCAATTATTTTTTCGGCTGGTTTACCCAGAAGATTATCATGCTTTAATAGGGTAATATCTGTAATCCTGCCGTTTTGAACTTCTACAGAGGCAGAGACTTTAACCAGGCCGTTATCAGCGCCTCCGGTATAGGTACCGTCACTGATGCCTGATAAATCAACAGGGTTGATTACTAAATTAACTGGTTTCTGATTCAGCATTAAGATAATGAAAGCGATCAGCAAAAAAAGAATCAGGGCGGTAATAATGATTACAGCTTTAAGTATTTTTCTTCTGCTTTTTGTAGTATTATTTTTTGCATTCATTTAAAATACCCCCCATCAGAATACCGGCAAAATTTTCCGCAAGCTCGTTAAAATGATCCAGTTTATACAGATGATTTTCAGATGCACACATTACAAAACCCAGGAGGGCTGTAACCATCATCCAGGATGAATGTGCGGTATTTTCTTTAAATATTTTTTGACGTATTCCTTCTTCCAGAAGGCTGTCCATCATTCGGATACCTTCATTGTCGGGTATTGACCCATTTTCAGATGCGAAGATAACGTTTCTTCCGCTGTACATAACCGATTTTGTCATTTCTGCTTCTTCTGACAGGCATTTTATTACAAGAACCATAAGTCCACGAACTTGCTGATCTACGGGACATGCCGGATGCTCTGTTAAAAATTGAACTGCGTTTTCTTCGACCTTAGTGTAAAGCATAGCAGCGATATCATCTATAATTTGTGCTTTATCTTTATAATAGAGGTAGATTGTTGTGGGAGAATATTCGATTTTAGCAGCAATCTTTCGAATAGACAGGGCTTCATAGCCATCCTGATTGATGATTTCGGTTGCAGCGTCCATTATTTTTCTGCACATCTGTTTTTTTTCGTTTTCTCTTCTTTCTTTTATACCCATATGAAAAGCCTCCTGTAATTAACGATGTTAATATATTTAATAATGTTATTATATGTAATACCTCTAAATTTGTCAATAAAAACAATTAATAGTGCTTCAGGAGTACTTGAAAGTAATTTATATCAAATTTATATGATAAAAAATTGAATTTGCAATTCAATGACTTTAAGTTCGTTTTGTGTGATGATAGGGAATAGGAGGCAAAAGAATGACATTTGTCAAGCACTAATTTTTATCTTCCCAGGTTTGCAGATCAATGATTTCTCCATGGTTCCGATAAGCTGAGGGAGAGATACCACAGAACTTTTTGAAAACACGGTTAAACTGGGAAAAGGATGTAAATCCACAGCTTTCTGCGATGTCCGTAATTTTTTCGTTAGTAGATAGTAATAGCTGCTGAGCATTGCGGATTCGTGTCATTTGAATATAGTTGACCAGAGTAAATCCGGTAATAGATTTGAACTTATGAGAAAGGTAATAGGAACTGATAAAAAATTTTTGTGATACCAGATCCAGAGATAGAGTGTCATGGTAATGTTTATGTATGTAAGAGGTAATGGAATATATTTTATCAGTCATAGATACACCGGTATATTCCGGAACATAGGTATTCAGATCCTTTGACTCTAATAACAGGATCAGAAACTCCAGGAACTTACTATGGATCAGCAGATTCTTATATGGACTCTTAGAATCACAGAGATTAAAAATTTCATTAAGTTTCGTGTATAGTGCCTTCAGGTGGCTGCTGTCAAAGCGGTATATTGGAATTTCTGATGAAAAAGGAGAAAGTATTTCTGTCAAAGTTTCCGGGAAACCAAATTGTGCAGGCAGGAAGCGGAAATTAATGATAATCCGTTTACTGGGATTACCCTTATGGTATTGTGTTTTATGAAGCCGAGAAGGTGAAAGCAGTACGAAGTCGTGTATTTGAAGATCATAATATTTTCCTTCAATCAAATGTCCTGCGGAAGCTTCTAAGGGAATCATTATCTCATAAAAAGAATGAAAATGCTGAAATTCCATATTTAGACGATATGGGCGTTCATCGTAATCAAATAAATAATATAAGTCGTCAGCAGGATGATTAATCCGGTAAATATGGTTTTTCTGATAGAGTGTAAGATTTTCAATGAGCATGAAATTCCTCCTTGCAATATAAAATTAACGAAACCAAATAATGATGCATGGAGTTATCATAAGATAAAAATTTGAAAAAGTCAATTTGTAAAATTGATGGATTAATAACGCAAAAAATGCAATAAATTATGAAGAAAAAAGCAAAAATAATGTAGATTATAAGATCTGAGTTTTGCTATACTGAGATATGTCATAATAATAAAAAACAATGTGATTACAAAGTAATATATTGCAAAATAGAGAGAGGATATTGTGAATGGGAAGATTAGAGTATAAAATATCATATAATGATTCAGTCAATCGTTGGTGGATTACAGATATGCAAAAAACAAGTTTCGATTCACCTTGTGAAGCTTTTGAAGCGGATGTCAATTTAGGAGAGGCATACGTACAGATTGTTTATCCGGTCAGAAGAGAGTTTTGTAAACGAAAAAGTATGGAAGAAGTAAAGTTATATCAGGGAACTTACGACCGTGTATATTTTCCATTTGAAAACAACCGTGTTGATTTTACTACTTTTCTGCATATGCCTCATCATATATGGGTAAATGGTAAAACCGAAATGTTTGTAGAGGAAACCGGAGAATACCCATTTGAAATCTATACCTGCGGGGGACTTAAGGCATGGGTTAATGGAAAAGAGGCATTTTGTTTTACTCCTTATACAAGGAATATTCCTGGAAAAGAGTGTGTCAGTTTATATTTAAAAAAGGGGCTTAATAGAATAGAAATCTATGCTGACGAGCTGGCAGAGAGAGATGTATTCTTTTATTTCGAATTCCGATATAAAGGCAGGCAGCCGGTGAAGGGCTCTATAGAACTTGGTGATTATGTAGAAGAGGTTCTGGATGCGGAGTGTTTTTTAAAGAGCTGTTATTTTCCTCGGGATATCGCAGCAACTGGAGATGTAATTTTACAATATGATAACAGTTATCTAAAAATGGATAAGAAGCTGCGAATTATGGGTGATGAGCAACTGGCACTTTTAAACAATGTGGAGATAGAAGGTGTGCAGGAGGTAGTTGCAAGAAAAGATCATAAGCAGGTGTCATTGGGGAAAGTAACTGATTATAATGTGGGTGTTTTTACGGTATTGTTAGTGATTCAGACAGGTACTTTTTCGATTATAAGAAACCTTGTGGAAGGAATTCTGCCAGCAGATGATATGCTGACAGTACCTGGGGATACGGAAAAAAACAGAAAAAGACAGGCATTAAAATTTATATGTGCACAGGGTGAAAATGTGGTAAATCGAACGCTTGCTATTTTGGAAACAGAAAAGGTTTTGAATGACAAAGCACTTCGTGGGCTAAATTACAGTCTTAAGATGATCGAAAACCATGAAGATTGTGCTGATTTTTATTTGCCGCCAATGCTGCTTCTAATAACAAGATACCGAAAGTATATATCAGATACCTGCTATGAGAAAATAAAACATGCTATTTTAAATTTTCGCTATTGGATTGATGAGCCTGGAAATGATGTGATGTGGTATTTTAGTGAAAATCATGCGCTTTTATTTCACATTGGTCAGTATCTGGCTGGCTGCATGTTTCAGGAAGACATGTTTACAGCCAGTAAAAAAAGTGGCAGGGAGCAATATGTTCTTGGCAGACAACGGGTAGAGGCATGGTTTCACACATTCTTTAAATATGGGTTTGCAGAATGGAACTCCGGTACTTATATACCGGTAGATCTCGTTGGATTTTTTATTCTATATCAAATGGCTCCGGATCAGGAGATTCAGAATATGTCAAAAAAGGCAATCGATGATACTTTTAGGTTAATGATTTATAACACCTATGGGGGAGTTATGTGCTGCAGCTATGGTCGTGCCTATGAGGATACACTTAAAGTTAGGAAGCTGATGCAGCCAAATTTCTTTATGTGGACAGGGTATGGTCAGGGATATCTGACATCCAGTTCGGGAGCGGTTGCTCTTTATTGCCTGTCTGAATATAAAGCTCCGGCGTGTTTTGAAGAAGGCCAGCCTCGTAATCATGAGTGGATCAGCCTGGAACTTGATCAGGGAATAAACAGAGTCAAAACCTTTGGCTTTAAGACAAAAGAATATTTTTTGTCATGTGTAAGACGGTTTAAGCCTTTTGAACATGGTCATCAGCAGCATTTAATGAACGTGGCATTTGGAGAAAAATGTATTCAGTATTTTATTAATCATCCCGGTGAGCGGCCATTCAGCGGCGGCAATCGTCCGAGCTATTGGGCGGGGAATGGTACCATACCGTTCATTGAACAGTATAAAAATATTATGCTTATGCTGTTCCAAATTCACCCGGATGAACTAGTTCATTATATCCACGCTTATACACCGTTTTATGAATATGATGAGTATGAGAGTGATGAACATTGGATATTCATGCGTTCTGGTGAAGCCTATGTTGGAACCTGGTTTAGTAACGGTCATGAACTGACATTGGATGGTGCGAATACAGGAAAGGAAATAATTTCCTATGGACTGAATCATGGAGTTGTTATCCGTTGTGGGTCTGCAGCCGAATTCCGGGAATTTGAGTTATTTAAACGGAGCATGAAGAAAGCATTGGTATTATATGATGGTGAGTTAAATCTTCAATACCAGGATCCTGTACATGGGAAGATGGAGATTAATAATATAAATCGTGTCTATGCTGGCGGGAAAGATCTTACATATGAACCGGCACCGGAACTAAGGGTTTTAAAAGGAACGATTAATAAAATAGATGCTAATATTCATGTTTGATCCTTATCAGGCATTTTATGATTATAGATTTATGAAATATTTTAGTGATCAGGAGGAAAAAAGATGTTAAAGAAGGTATTATCAGCAGTATTATGTATGGCAGTGTCCGTAACCCTGGCAGCATGTGGGAGCAGAGGAGATGGCGGCGCGAAAGAAAGTGGGGGGAGACTTACGATTCTAACAGCAGATGATACAACCGAGGGCGGGGCCTTAAAAGCAATGGCCCAAAAGTATCAGGAAGAGACAGGAGTGAGTGTATCCTTAACTGAGGTTCCCTATAGTGATATGGAAACGAAACTTCTGAATATGATCAAAGCAGGGAATGCTCCAGGAGTGGTGCGGTTTGCAAGTTTTTCCAATTTCAAAGATTATCTGTTAGATATCACGGACATAGCGCCAGATCCTGATGATATGTTTCTGGGTGGGAAAATCGATGGTAAAGTGCTGGCACTTGCGGCAAATACCACAGCAAACGGGATGATATATAATAAAACATTGTTTGACCAGGCAGGAGTAACGGTCCCAGCCGATGAAAAAGATTTGTGGACCTGGGACGAATTCCGTGAAAAACTAAGACAGGTTGTAGATAATTCTGATGCACAGTATGGAATGGTGTGGGATCATTCAGCTCAGCGATATGCTACTATGCTTTATCAATATGGTGGATCTCAGTATAATGAAGAAATAACGAAATGTGAGCTTACCAGTGATATCTCATTAAAATGTCTGACAGATTTTGTATCTATGTTTGAAGAAGGGCTGATGCCAAAGTCTACCTGGGCAGGAACAGAAGATCCGCAGGCCATGTTTAAAACAGGAAAAGTAGCAGTACATATGTGTGGTAACTGGGTTTTGAATGACTATTCTGAAAATATTAAGAATTTTGAGTGGGCGCCTGTGTTAATGCCAAAAGGGGAAAGAAGGGCAACTATTCAAGGTGGTAATTATATTTATGCCATTGATGGAAGCAATATGGAAGATGACGCGAAAGCATTTTTAAAGTGGTTCTATGAGCCGGATAATTATGCAGAGTATTGTAAAATAGGAAATTACCTGCCTGGACAAAGGGGTATCGACGTGGATTATAATGTTGCAGGGATGGAGATATTCCAAAATGAATTGGATGCCACATCTTCTATCACTAAGCAGCATGAGGGAATAGGTATTAAATATCCGGGAAGAGATCCTGGGAATACATTTCGGGATGGAATTGATGAGGCTATAGCTGGTACAAAAACACCGGAAGAAGTATTAAAAGAAGCAGAAGCGGCAGCGCTGGAGGCATATCCTGAATTAAAAGAATAAGAGAGGCAGGTTAAGATGAAAGTTAAAAAAAAGAGATTAAATGACTATCAGTTATGGGCACTTTTCTTTACTTTGCCGATTATTATCTTCTTTATCATTTTTTTCCTGATTCCAGCTGTGACAGGATTATATTTTTCTTTTACCAATTATAACGGGATTAATAAAATGGACTTTGTGGGATTGAGTAACTACAAGGAGATATTTAGTAATTTAGAATATCTGAAAGTGATTGCAAGAACGGCAGGATATGTTATTATTACTGTTCCAGCCGCGTATTGTGTATCTCTAGGACTGGCTGTTTTACTTACTGCCAAAAATCTCAGGTGCAGGACATTGCTAAGAGTAGTAGTTTATTGGCCCACGCTTTTGTCTACCATTATGATTGGATTAACCTGGCGTTGGATTTTTGGAGAAAATTTTGGTGTTATAAATTTTATACTGCAGGAAATTGGATTTCATCCAATTGAATGGTCCAGTAATGCATCGGCGGCTTTTGCTACGACAATAATTGCTTTCATTTGGGAAAATGCTGGTTTTGCAATGATGATATTTATAGGAGCAATTGAACAAATATCAGATGAATTATACGAAGCATCTCAAATAGACGGTGCTACTCCATGGCAGAAATTCTTTTACGTGACTTTGCCGCAGATTAAGCCAACTTCATTTTTGATAATCATTACAACAACCATTGGATCATTTAAAGTATTTGCAGAAATCGTGACCTTAACCGGCGGTGGTCCAGGGAACAGTACGACTTTTATTATTCAGTATATCTATGAAACAGGATTCGAAAAAATGAAAGTGGGATATTCCAGTGCCTGCTCAATGCTTCTATTTGTATTGTTGCTTGTTCTGTCCTTGATACAGACGAAATTGAATAAGGAAGAATAAGGAGGGCGCATCATGAGAAAAAGAAAATTCAATATTTTAATTCATGTTACAGCAGTGATTATTGGAGTGATTTTTATATTTCCTGTTTTGTGGCTGGTACTAAGTGCATTTAAACCAGGGAGTGAACTATTCACCTTTCCCCTGACCTTTTTTCCGAAACATTTTACATTTGATAATTTCATAACTGCATGGAAAAAGATGGATTTTATGCTGTATACACTTAACACCGTATTTGTAACTATCATGGCTACCGTTCTGACGTTGCTGCTCAGTGCAATGTGTGGATTCGCGTTGGCTAAGTATCATTATAAATGGTTGAATATATTGTTCATCTGTGTGTTGGCAACTACAATGCTGCCCACGGAGGTTATTATGACACCCAGCTTCGAAGTAATACGGGTCTTAGGACTCTATAACAGCTTGTGGGGGTTAATAATACCCACTATCGGAACAATGACAGGTATCTTTTTAATGCGGCAGTTTTTTGTTACGGTACCGGATGCACTAATTGAGGCAGCCCGGATTGATGGGGCAAGTGAAGGAAAAATATTTATAAAAATCATGCTTCCTGTTGCAAAATCAACATTGGCGATATTGGCTATCTTTTCATTTCGGTGGAGATGGAATGATTACATCTGGCCATTGATCGTAATCGATGACCCACAAAAATATACTTTGCAGCTTGCATTAAAAAATCTTGCAGGAGCACTGTCTATTGACTGGACAACTTTGCTTTCAGCGTCGGTAATCACGATGCTTCCGATTTTGCTGGTATTTGTTCTCTGTCAAAAGCGAATTATTAATGCTAATACCAGTTCTGGTGTGAAATGAAAATTATCTTAAACTACAACAGGCTGATAGTAGGCATCAATCTGGATATTCTTGTCATGTTCTATGTCATTTTACCTATGTAGAATGGCATTTTCAACAATTGGCTGTAGTATGAGATTCATAATACAGCGGAGATGTGGGAGATGAGTATGTATATTCTCGGCCTTTAGCGGACCAACCAATTTAGCAGAATGCTATTACATCGGCTTAAAAGCGGTGTCTACAACCATACATGAAGGAAAAGAGTCATTGCCCGATGGCTTTGCCATAGACAACCGAAAGATAGCGGTAACCGCAATTCAGGAATCTCAATTATATGTGCCCGCAGCGAAATCTGCGGGCGTAAATTCTGTTATTATAGGCAATCAAAACAATCGATACTGCTGATACAATCTATTCCTCACCGCCAGGTCCGTAGTGGCCTGCAATAAGTCTTTAATCCGGTTTTCCTGAAGTAAATAACGGGAAAGAGCGGCAAATCTGTTTTCCCCTTTCATGAGTCCTTCTTTTTCGCCTATAGAACGTTCTTCTTCTCTGATATCATCAAAAGCTTTACACATATTAAAAACCCCTTTCTTGTCTGTTATGGCTGTGTTTTTCAAAGTATCCAATCTGTCTGTTTCACCCAGAAGCAGATGAATCAGCTCAAAAGTCTGAAGATCAAGTTTACTGTACCGTTCTTGATTTTCATTGATATGGCTTGTTATTCCAAGTTTGTCTTCTGCATGTTTCAATGCACCAAAGATCTCTCTCAATCCTGTATTATAATAATCCAATTGCTCTATTCTCCTGGCATCCAGAACATTTATCCCATAATTAGGTATCAATGATTTCAGCTCTTTCATTTCAGGAGAGAAGGATAGCAGGTCATGAAGGCAATTGCCCGCGTCCCAGGGTTGTTTCCCAAAATAAACTACCAATGTAACGACCGGAATGAGTTTATCTTCTTTGCACATTCCCGATAAAAATTCTCCGGAATTTTTGAAATGTTTGGTTCCATCAGTGTCAGATCTCATATCCTGTACCTGTCTGGTATAATTCAGAGCATCGTACAGCATGGATCGTATTACCATGGCATAATTCACGTCGGTCTGATTCTCACATGCCAATATGGCTAACTGAGCACCAAAATGCGTTTTTTTGACTACATCACGGTAGCGCCTGACGGCTTTTTTTCTTCCGGATTTATCCGGAAGGAGAATAGAATGATCACTTTCCACAGAGGAAAGATCATCCGGTTTTAAGATTTGTTTCCCATGGAATACCGTCCCGTTATAGATATCTGCAAAATGTTCAGGATCTTCCAGGTATTGATTGATGAATAAGTCTTTTTCTTGTGTCATGTTATCCTCCTTATGAAATAGGTAATACACTGACACATGGTAATATCAAATATTCTGCACTAAAGGGAATGGGTACGAAAGTTGTACGTTAGAAAAACAGATAGCTTTAGAGAAAAAGAGAATTTTATATTTAAACAGTGACTATGTATTACGTTTTTACTATTATACAATATAACATTGCAAATATCAAGATAATATTTTCGAATTTTAACTTGAATAGATATTTTTTACATTTTTAAGCAATACTACAAGTAGTAATAGATGAGATTTATGAGAATACACTTTAGATTTTTGCAGAAGGAGAATCATGCCTATGAAAAAGGTATTTAAAGAATTGGGTAAGTTTAAAGCGGCAGTTTTTTTTATTGCGCTGACGGTAATTGGGGGAGTACTGTGCAACCTGGGGCTGCCTGCTTATCTGTCTAATATTATTAATAAAGGAATTCCCACAGGCGATGCGGCTTTTATTATTCGAACAGGAGGTGCTATGCTGATACTCACGATTGTGGGAGCACTTTGCAATATTGCAACGGGTTTCTTTTCGGCACGGGTTTCCATGGGAATCGGCAGACGGATGAGAAGTGAGGTGTTTACGAAAGTACAGTATTTTTCCAGGGCAGAGTTTGACCGTTTTTCCACGTCTTCGCTTATCACCAGGACGAATAACGATATTACCCAGGTACAAAATTTTATGAATATGTTCCTGCGTATCGTATTGATGGCTCCGGTGATGTGTGTGGGAGGTGTCATCCTGGCATATTTAAAAAGCCCTTCGATGTCTATGGTGCTGTTTATTTCTATGCCGGTTATGATAGCAGCTGTGCTTGTGATCGCACTGCGGTCAATGCCATTATCAAAAATCATGCAGTCCAAGATTGATCATATCAATTTGGTCATGAGAGAAAAACTCACAGGAATCCGTGTTATCAGGGCATTTGGAACAACGGAACATGAGTCCGGACGTTTTTATGACGTAAATGAAAGCTTTATGAAAAATTCTATGCGGATGCAGCGAATTATGGGAACCCTGACACCAGTGCTCAGCCTGGTTCTATATGGCACAAATGTTGCACTGCTGGCATTTGGCGGCTATCAGCTTACCCGGGTGAATGGCACACCTCTTCTGACCGGCGATGTAATAGCAGTAATCCAATATGTGATGCAGATCATGATGTCCGTGATGATGCTGGCCTTGATCTTTGTCATGTATCCCAGAGCTTCAGTTTCCGCATCCAGAGTCAATGAGGTACTTAATACAGAAGCAACCATAACGACAAAAAATCCAAAAGAAGGAGAGGCAGATAAAAAGGGATATTTATCATTTGAGCATGTTACTTTTTCTTATCCTGAGTCAGAGGAGCCGGTTATACACGATATCTCCTTTGAGACAAAACCTGGAGAAACTACAGCAATTATAGGTTCTACCGGAAGTGGAAAATCATCATTAATTAATCTGATTCTACGGTTTTATGATGCCCAGGAAGGCAGGGTCCTGGTAAACGGGATGGATGTGAAGGACTATGATTTAAAGGAGTTACGACGGAAAATCGGATATGTCCCTCAGAAATCTTTCCTGTTTAAAGGAACTATTGAGAGTAATATTCAGTTTGGAGATGAACTGGCTTCGGAGGTTCGGATTGAGGAGGCAGCTAAGATAGCACAGGCGTATGAATTTATTACAGCGAAAGAAGAAGGCTTTGATACAGAAATAACCCAGGGCGGCAGCAACGTTTCCGGCGGACAACGGCAGAGGCTGGCCATTGCAAGGGCGATTGTCCGAAAGCCGGAAATTTATATTTTTGATGACAGTTTTTCAGCTTTGGATTTTAAGACTGATTTAGCTTTGAGACAGGCGTTAGAAGAGGAGACCAAAGATGCTGCCGTGATCATTGTAGCCCAGAGAATCAGTACGATTATGAATGCAGACCGAATATTGGTTTTGGAAGATGGTTATTGTGTAGGAATGGGTACGCATAAAGAACTGTTGCATACCTGCGAGGTTTATAAAGAAATTGTCCATTCCCAGTTAAGTGAAGAGGAGGCAGGCGCATGAGTGAACAGGAGAAGACGATAAATATAATGAAGGTTTTCCGGAGACTGTTTTCTTTTATGAAGCCATACCGGAAAGGACTTTATTTTGCGATAGTTTTTATTATTGTAGCTTCTGTTTTTAACAGCCTTGGACCATTTATTTTGGGAAAAGCGACAGATGCATTAGCCGGTATCGTCATCAATGGTGTGCCCGTATCGGCGGGTATCCGTAAGTTTATAACAATTTTAATTGTGCTTGGCACCATTTATTTATTGTATTGCATCTTTAAGTATTTAAGTACTTTTATCATTGTAGGTGTCTCCGAAAAAACAATATTTGACCTTAGAAATAAAGTGGATGGCAAATTAAAGCAGCTTCCTTTGAATTACTTTGATACAAACCCATACGGTGATATCTTGAGCCGGGTAACTAATGATATTGATACGGTTTCCACATCTTTACAGCAGTCCATTGATCAGATACTGACCTCTATTTCCACTGCTGTTTTTATTTTAATTATGATGCTGGTGGTCAGTCCTGCTTTGACCCTGATTGGAATCTTTACGGTACCGCTGGCATTGATTATTTCTATGAAAATAGCTCAAAAATCCCAGTATTTGTTCCAGGAACAGCAGGGGACCGTGGGAAAATTAAATGGATTTGTGGAAGAAATGTATACGGGACATACGGTAATTAGTGCTTATGGAAAAGAACCGGATATTATCCGTGATTTTGAAGAGACGAATGAGACACTGTATGCAGTAGGATGGAAAGCACAATTTCTATCGAGCCTTTTGCAGCCGATTACCCAGGCTATGACGAATCTCGGTTATGTACTGGTCGCGGTGATCAGTGGATTTTTATGTATAAAAGGTGCTTTGACAATCGGTATGATACAGTCGTTTATTCAATATCTGCGGCAATTTTCCCAGCCGATTACCCAGACAGTTCAGATTACGAATATTCTGCAGTCTACAGCAGCGGCGGCTAATCGTGTATTTGAATTTTTAGACGAGAAAGAAGAAATCCCGGAAGAAACCAATCCCCTTTTTCCGGAAAAAGTTTCTGGAGAAGTTACCTTCAGCCACGTAAGCTTTGGCTATCTTCCTCATAAGACACTGATTAAAGATGTGTCTCTGGAAGTGAGGCCTGGGAGCAAGGTCGCTATCGTCGGACCTACCGGAGCCGGAAAAACTACGCTGGTTAATTTGCTGCTCCGTTTTTACGATATCAACAGTGGAAACATTTTAATTGATGGCATTGACATTCAAAAAATGGGACGGGAGCCTCTACGCAGCATTTTTGGAATGGTATTGCAGGATACCTGGCTTTTCCAGGGGACAGTCATGGAAAATATCCGGTATGGAAGGCTGGATGCTTCCGATCAGGAAGTTATGGATGCCGCAAAAGCGGCTCATGCAGATCATTTCATAAAAGCTCTTCCAGGAGGATTTCAGATGGTTCTGGCTGAAGGTGCCGCAAACCTGGCCCAGGGAGAACGTCAGCTGCTTACCATTGCCCGGGCAATTTTGTCTGATTCACCAATCATGATACTGGATGAGGCAACCAGTTCTGTTGATACCAGGACAGAAGTGTTGATCCAGAAAGCCATGGCAAGACTCATGCAGAACAGAACAAGTTTTGTAATCGCCCATCGGCTTTCCACAATCCGTGATGCAGATATGATTTTATATATGCAGGAGGGCGATATTAAAGAAGTTGGAACGCACGAGGAATTAATCCGCAAAAAAGGATTATATGAAAAACTGTATAATAGCCAGTTTGCTCAAAATAATGCAGGTTAAATAAAAAAGTAAGATGTCGCATTAAGATGTCATATTAAAAGATATCGAATTAAGATACTTCATTAAAATACTTCATTAAAATACAAGGAACCTGGATCCCGCTTGAAAAGTTCACCATGATAATATCATGATATTATATGGATCATCCATAAAAGAACTAACTAAAGAGGGATCCAGAAAAATATATCATATAAATATGATAGTATGATTAAACTTATAATAATTTGTTAAGATTTACTTTTTCGCAAACCGCTTCTTTATTGAAACCTTAAACAAGAAACACCTTTACTTCAAAATCGCTTATTACAGCAAAGTCATGCGGAATTGCTTCGGTGAAAGATTCTTATATACCTTAAATATTTTAATAAAATAACTGGACGTACTAAATCCGACGGTTACCGCTATTTCTGTGATACTTAACGGAGTGGAAATTAATAATTTTTCAGCTTCGCTGACACGGATGTAGTTCAGGTATTCATTGAAGCTCATTCCCATAAGCCGATTAAAGGAACGGGAAAAATAACTGGAACTAAGGCTGCAAAGCTCTGCCATTTCAGAAGCCTTTACTTGTTTTTCATAATTGACAGACAGATAGTTAAATGCCGGATTTAACATTTCGTACAACTGCCGGTCCGGTTGTCTGTAATTCTCCGGATGTTCTCCCGACCGGTGCCAATAGCGCAGTATCCATAAGAAAATGCTGCCGATATGATTCTTAATGGCAAGTTCATATCCATAGTCTCTTTCCTGATTTTCTGTCATAATATTATGAAACAAGGTGGGAAGTATCGTGTTCTGGATATCTGAATCTGGGATTACTTTATCATGTCTGGCATCTTCAGTAATAAATGGCAGGATGTATTCCAACTCGAAGTGGTTTTGGGACATGCGGTTATAAATTAGATCCGGCATGAACCGTACAACGATATACTGGCCTCCGTTTTCAGACAGGGAATCAATCTGATGCACTTCATGAGAATTAATTAAAACCAGATCCCCCCCGGTAAAGGAGTGGTAAGAACCGTTTAAATATACTTTAAATGTACCGGATAGGCCATAAAGCATTTCAATATAATCATGGTAATGCGCAGGATATACGATTCCTGCACGATTACGTTCTTCCAGATGGCACAAAAACTGGCACGGAACGCCGTCTATATATACATTTTCTTCTTTCCAATAATGGATCATATATTCCTCCTGCAATACTGCATCAATAAGTAGTTTGAAAGATAGAAGTTTTTAAACCTTTTCCATCCTGTATCTGAAATTTATAAAAGCATATACAAAAGCCGGATGACAAAATTTTACTATTTTTGAATGGAATTATTATATCATATAACAAAAAAATAGGATATACTGATTTTACAAAAGATGTGAGAAAATAACCCGGAGGTAAAGATATGAGTAAGAATACAATAGGAGTTCCGTTGCCGGAGCTGGCTGATTACAGCAGAATTGCAGCCGCAGAAGGAGCAGTGTTATTGAAAAATGAAAACAATATGCTGCCGGTTTTAGAAAATGAGGTGGTTTCTATATTCGGAAGATGCCAATTTGATTATTATAGAAGCGGTACAGGATCAGGCGGAGCAGTGAATGTAGAATATGTATGCAATATTATTGACGGAATCCGCCAGAATAAAAAGATGAAACTCAATGATGAACTGGTAAATCTGTATGAAGAGTGGATAGCCAAAAACCCTGCTGATGACGGCGGCGGCGGTTGGGCAGCGGAACCGTGGCATCAAAAAGAAATGCTGATTACAGACGAACTTGCAAAAAGTGCCCGGGTAAAATCTGAAAAAGCGATTTTTATCATAGGCCGTACGGCAGGAGAAGATCAGGATAATGTTGATGCAGAAGGTGGATACCGTCTGACACAGGAGGAAAAATCAAATCTTGAAGTTCTGACACGCCACTTTGAGCAAGTTGCTGTTTTATTGAATGTCGCAAATATTATTGATATGAGCTGGGCGGAAGATCCTGCTTATCAGGATCATATCAAGGCCATTTTATATATTTGGCAGGGGGGCATGGTCGGTGGTCTGGCCGTAGCAGATGTCTTATCGGCAGAAGTAAATCCAAGTGGAAAATTACCGGATACGATTGCATTTAAGCTGGAAGATTACCCATCTACCCCCAATTTTGGAAGTGAAGAACAGAATTTTTATCAGGAAGATATCTATATAGGATATCGTTATTTCGAAACTTTTGCACCGGAAAAAGTGCAGTATCCTTTTGGATTTGGATTGTCCTATACGAATTTTGAAATAGAAGTAGAAGAAGCTAAGTCCACAGGTAACGGCGTTGATGCCAGAATCGAACTTGCTGTCCGGGTTAAAAATTCTGGTGCCTGTGCTGGAAAAGAAGTTATTCAGGTCTACAGCGGAGAACCCCAGGGAGTATTGGGAAAGCCCGCAAAAGAACTGCGTGCATTTGCAAAGACTGAGAAGTTACAGCCAACTGAAGAAGAGACATTGCTGATCAGTTTTCCGGTTGCAGCTATGGCATCCTATGATGACAGCGGTGTTACCGGAAATAAATCCTGTTATGTATTGGAAGCAGGTGCTTATGAGATCTTTGTGGGAAACAGTGTGCGAGACTTAGTAAAAGCAGATGTAGATCAAAAAGGTGCATATATTGTTGAATCTCTGACAGTTTCTGAGGCGCTGGAAGAAGCAATGGCACCTGTGAGGGCTTTTCAGAGAATCAAACCAGGCAAAACCGCTTGCAATGGAATTTATCAAATTGCACAGGAAGAAACCCCTTTGCAGACAATCACACTGCAGGACAGAATTACGGAGCGTTTACCGGAAACAATGCAGCAGACTGGTGACAGGGGAATTAAACTCAAGGATGTAGCGGAAGGAAAATCAGATATTGATGCATTTATTGCCCAGTTAAACACAGAAGAACTGGCATGCATTGTGCGCGGTGAAGGAATGAGCAGCCCGAAAGTAACTCCTGGAACGGCAGCAGCTTTTGGAGGCGTAGGTGATACTTTAGTAGCATATGGAATCCCGATTGCCTGTGCTGCGGATGGTCCTTCCGGAATCCGTATGGAAAGTGGATTAAAGGCTACGCAGATGCCCATCGGAACCTTGCTTGCTTCTTCCTGGAATATTTCTATGATGGAAGAGCTGTATGAATTAGAAGGAAAAGAATTACGGAATAACGAAATTGATACCTTACTGGGGCCGGGTGTGAATATACATAGAAACCCGCTGAACGGACGTAACTTTGAATATTACTCGGAAGATCCCTATCTGACCGGATGTTTTGCCAGCGCGGCTGTAAAAGGAATACGAAAATCAGGCTGTGTCGGAACAGTGAAGCACCTTGCAGGCAATAATCAGGAAAAAGCACGTTTCCAGGTGGATTCCATCATTTCAGAGCGGGCACTCCGGGAAATATATCTGAAAGCATTTGAAATTGCAGTAAAAGATGGTCAGGCAACATCAATCATGACTTCTTACAATCCGGTAAATGGACACTGGTCAGCATCTAACTATGATCTGAATACTACCATATTAAGGGGCGAATGGGGATACCAGGGTATCGTCATGACAGACTGGTGGGCAATGATGAATGATACCGCAGAGGGCGGACCTGCAGATAGGAAAAATACCGCATTTATGGTTCGTGCACAAAATGATATTTATATGGTTGTGAATAATAATGGTGCTGAAGTAAATGCCATGAACGATAATACACTGGAGTTTTTAGAAAAAGGAAGCCTAACTGTGGGAGAACTGCAGCGGTGTGCAAAAAATATCTGTACGTTCCTGATGCAGGTTCCGGCTTTTGAAAGAAAACCAGAAGAAGCTGCCAGAATTCAAAAGTTTGCTGCAAAAAAATGCGTCGGAGAAGGTATAACAGAAAATATAACAGCAGGCCAAACCTGTTATTTACTGTCTGAACTACCGAAAATCACCCCGCAATATGGGGAAACCGTATGCCTGAAAGTAGAAAATCCGGGTATATACAGCATTGTAGGAGAATTATCTTCAAAGGGAACAAATCAGGCACAGGCAACCGTAAATATGATTTTAAACGGCGAAGTCATGACCACAGTCCAGCTCAATGGTACCGATGGAAATAAAATCACGCAGAAGCTGATCAAAGTTGAACTGGAACCCGGCTATTATGAGCTGCGCCTGGATTTGGTAAAGCCGGACATGACAATTGGCTGGATTGAATTCAGAGGGTAAACGATAAACAACAAATAGTTATAAATAATTTTACAATGATGGTACTGTCAGGGAGACTCCGGGTAAATTCAACGGCTAAGCATGATGCTTATGCCTGATAAATTTACCCGGAGTTTTTTAGTTTTAATTTATTCCATTTTGTCAAATGCCTGTCACATGAATCCTTTATGATAGTAATGTACAAATTTACAGGAGGGCTTATAAATGGCAAAAAGAAATCTTTTGAAACTATGTGTTGGATTTGGAATCATCATGGGGGTTTTTACCGGGTGTACTTCAAAAATTTCAACAGAAAATACAAATGATAAAATTCAGTCTCAAAGAACAAATAGTAACGCGCAGTCCAAAAGTACAAAATTTAATGCGCCATCCGATGCAAATGTTAACACATCATCGGCAGAATATGAGGTGGTTCCCGAAACCTTTACTTTGAAGGTTAAGAAAGGTCAGGAATCCGTGGTTATTTCCCAACCCGGTGAACAGCGTCTGGTAGAAGATTTTTTACAGGAAAATGATGTGACCAGTTGGTTTTATCCGGAAGAGAAAATAGCGGTAACCATAACTCCTGTTGAGGATTATCTGGAGGTATCTGTTCGGTCAGAAGGAGAAAAGGAAAATGAATTTAACTGGCCTGTTATTTCCGGAGATATGTATTATTTTCCATTGGGGGAAGGAAAAAAAGTACCAAAAGATGATCCCGTCTGGAATAACTATCTGAAAGGGACATCTGTTTCCGTCATGGAGCAGCTTTCTATGCCGTTTTGGGCAGCGGCACAAGGAGAAAATGCCATAGTTACGGTTTTAGAAAATCCATATCGCAGCAATCTTATTTTCTCGGAAACCGACGAGAATCATTTTACCCTGAATCACGAATACCCGGAAATCGATACGGAAAAAGAACAGCGTTTCCGGTTCTATTTAACAGAAAATGATCCGGTTGCCGCGGCTAAAATCTATCGCAGTTACGTGATGGAACAGGGAGAATTTGTAACTTTAAAAGAAAAGGCATCACAAAATCCGGATATTGAAAAGCTTTATGGAGCACCCCATATTTACCTTTGGGGAGAGTTAATCATTACCTCCCTGGATGTGAATTGGCAGGCATTTCGCAGCGCCATGGACAGCAATGTAATGGAGTGGCTAAAAACACGTATTGCACAATTAGAATCGGGTGATGAAGCAATCAATGCATTAGAAGAAATAAAGTCACAGGATTATGTAGGAGAATACCAAAAAGATATTGTCTGCCGGGCTTTGAGTGAAGTTTTGAAACAGGATGATTTTTATCAGGAAGAAACTTTAAATATCCAGGATACATTTATGCAAAGCTGCATTGAGAAGGGATTGGATAACCTTAGTAAATCAGAGCAACTGCAATTTAATAAACATGCTTTGGCGGTTAATTTCCCTAACGTCTTTTTGGAAGTGGATAATTGGATGAATCAGGAAACGGTAAATCTTCTCCGGGAGTTGAAAGAAAACGGGATAGACCATGCCTGGATCGGGTTAAACAGCTGGGAACAGGCATTTGCCAAACCGGAGCTGGTAGAAACTGCAGTCTCTCTGGAATATTTAATTGGACCATATGACTCCTACCATTCCATTCATAAACCAGGGGAAGAACAATGGATTACTGCTTCATTTCAGGATACTTCGCTCTATGAAAATGCGGTAATTGAAGATAAGAATGGGGAAAAGATCACAGGATTTCAGGATGTAGGACGAAAACTGAATCCAACATTATCCATACCTGCCGTAGAGCAGCGCCTGCAGAGCATCAAAGATAATGGAGTGGAATTTAACTCCTGGTTTATTGATTGTGATGCCACAGGAGAAATTTACGATGACTATACACCGGAACATTTGACAACACAGCAGGAAGATCGGAAGGCTAGACTGGAACGTATGTCATTGATACGGGACAACGGTAAAGTAATCGGTTCAGAAGGAGGCAACGATTTTGCCGCTTCTACCATAGCATTTGCCCATGGAATAGAACTGCAGAGCTTTTCCTGGATGGATGAGGATATGAAGAGCAATAAAGACAGCGAATATTATATAGGCAAATATTATAATCCAAAAGGCGGGGCAGCAGAACGTTTTACGAAGCAAGTTCCTGTAAAAGAGCAATATGCACAGATCTTCCTGAATCCCAGGTATGATGTACCGCTGTATAAACTGGTTTACAATGATTCTGTAATTACCACTTATCATTGGGATTGGTCAACATTTAAAATTAAGGAAAAAACAGAAGACCGTATGCTCAGAGAAGTTCTATATAATGTACCGCCTCTCTATCATCTGGACAGCACCGAATGGGAAAAATATAAAACGGCAATTTCAGCGCATACTGCTGTCTGGTCACAGTTTAGTAAAGATGCCGTACAGGAAGAAATGACAGATTTTGAATACCTTACAGATGATGGATTAGTGCAGATGACAAAATATGGAGAACAATTAATTACAGTGGCTAATTTTACAGATGCAGAGTTTCAGTATGAAAATCACAATATCCCCGGGCATTCTGTATTAATAAACCAAAATGGAAAAAATGTAATTTATACGCCCCAAAATTAATATATGTTATTGTTTAGAAGGTGCATTTTATTTGTTAAATAATTGATATCCCCAAGATTTATGATATTACATTTTCAAATCCCTCTGCACTGGTTATGATTGTCTCATAATAAAAAGTCGGAGGGATTATTTTATAATTCTTAGTGAAGTATCAGACTTAGGGCAGATAATAAGTGCATTTCTAAATATAGGGGAAGTATTCCTTGGTGTGCCATTTATTTTGTGGGATGCCATCAGCAAAATCCCATTTGAAAAGGGAGAGCAGGCATATGCCGGAATTACTAAAAAACAAGTATTATAATTACGATTCAATTCGCGGGTTGGCTATGAGTATTAGAGTCGTATATCAGTTGTTTCTGGCTGGAAAAAAACGCTCTAGGTATCAAGTCCCTGGTGCTTATATTTTTGTAGTGTTCGTCGATAATTCGAAAAGTTATCTAATAGATTTGTCCAGCCAATCCTCTATGGATTGTTTTTTTTTGTCTGAAAAATCCTTGTAAACCTCATCTTTTAGCCATGCTAAGCTTTTGTTTGAAAGATATTTGCGCATCTGATCTTCAGCTTCTTGCATAACAACTTTAATCAGACAAGGTTTGTTGCAGTTGCAGGCATCATTTTCATCCGCCAAAATATTATTCCGCCTGATTTCTGCACACTGGAACATATAAGAGGGTCCTTCAATCGCTTGGACAATATCCCAAAATGAAATGTTCTGAGTGTGTTTGGCGAGTTCATATCCGCCCTTTGCTCCTTGGATTGAACGGACAATTCCGGCTTTTCGCAGTTTTGTAAATATCTTCGAGAGATATGTTTCGGATAATTTGTTAAGCTCGGCAAGCTCTTTAATTCCTATAGTTGTGCCAACAGGCATATCAATCATATAAAAAAGAGAGTGAAAAGCATACTCCACGCCTTGACTAAGTTGCATAAATAAACTCCTTTACAGATAATGTATATCTATTATAGCATAATATATTGCAAGTATCAATTGACTTTATAAAAAAAGCATGCTATATTCTATATTACAGATAATAGTTATCTATAATATATTTAATTGGAGGATTATATGTTTAATGAATCGTTTTTAGAAGTGATAAAGCATGAGGGCGTTGTTTCAGTAACATCTTGGGGAAATGAGAATACTCATGTTGCCAATACTTGGAATAGTTATCTGTGCATTACCGCAGATAATAGAATACTCATTCCAGCTGCTTGGTTTAATAGAACACAAAAAAATGTTAATGTTCAGAACAAAGTAATCGTCACCTTAGGCAGTCACGAGGTTCAAGGTAAAATGGGTATGGGAACAGGTTTTGTCGTAGACGGCATAGCTAAATTTCTTACAGAGGGTGCTGACTTTGATATGATGAAAGAAAAATTTTCCTTTCTGACGCGTGTTTTGGAAATAACACCCGAGAAAGTTAGGCAAACAATATAATTTTGGGTAAAAACCTTTATAACCGTTTCGCACAGATTTTGCGTAACGGTTTTTTTGCTTTGCTTATATGCAATTGATACCAATGCTGATACTCTGTTCACCGTTACTTTGTATAAATTCCTCATAAGATATGCTGCATTCATTCAGAATCCGTCTCCCGGCTTGATATAGCAGGGGGCATAGGGGTAATGCCTGTGCTTGGCATAATATTGACAATCCGGCTCAGCCTCATAGGATTCCACTAAAAAAGCAGTGACATACTGTGCCAGTTCTTCCGGTGTTTCCTGACAGCCGTTACGCAGCCAGTTGTTTGCCATACCCCACAGACCATGTAGCCCGTAGAGAAAATGAAAGCGGGTTTTTTGAGAAAAATCCAAGGTATCCTTTTCGTGATTTTCACGTTTCACAGCACGCGCCACGTCAAACATCAGCTCATCATAGCATTGAAGAAAAAAGTACAGGAGATCATTTTTGCGTAGTAAATCAAAAAAGAAGCGTTCTTCCAGAAAAAAAGAGAAGTAAGCCACGGATACGCCGTAAAATGTGTAGTAGTTTTCTTTCCGCATCCGCTGAGCCAATCTGCTGGCCCGCACCCGGCAGCAGCGCAGCAGCAAGTCCTCTTTTGAGGTGTAGTAGCGGTAAAAAGTGCAGCGTGCCAGTTTTGCCTGATCCGAAATTTCCTTTACCCGTATATCCCCATAGGTTTTTTTATCCATCAATGTAAGAAGTGCGTCTATCATCCATTCTTCGATCTGGCCGGCCTCTTTTTCAATTTCTAATGGTTGCGGACTCATAATTCCCTCCTGAGAGACACTTTTTGATTTCTGTCTCTTTTTCGTCTGTTCTCTTGAAAAACCCGTGTTTCCTTGCTATCATGATACCATTGAAATTCAAAAGAGACAAGTGTCTCTTTAAGGTTCGACCTAAAGAAGGTCGATTATTTTTCAAAATAGGTTAGCTATTGCTAACGCATTGGTTTAAGGAGGAAATATTAATGCAGACAAGAAAAAAGAAAGCACTGGGTTTAGGCTATTTACTTGCTCTGGCCGGCAGGCGAAAATCAGGCCTGATTGTAGCTGTTGGGTGTAGTGTTCTATCGGGGCTATTCACATTCGTCCCCTATCTAATGATATTCAGGACAATTTTACTGCTGTTTAGTGAAACACCGAATGGAAGCATGTTATTCACCTATGGCCTGATTGCAGCAGGTGCAATTATTTTTCGTTTTACCTGCCATGCTGTTTCGTTGGCGTTGACACATGTAGGCGCTTATCATACGCTTTATGAAGTGCGGCGCCAGATTTGTGATCATCTGGGAAAAATCCATTTGGGCTTTTTTACGGATAACAGCACCGGCGAGGTTAAAAAAGTGCTGATGGAGGACGTGGATCGTCTGGAACAATTTCTAGCCCACCAGCTGCCTGATATTGTGGTAGCGGTGGTTGTGCCGGTGGTGGTACTTTGTTATCTGTTCACAGTAAACATATGGATGTCTCTGGCACTGTTGGCAACGGTGATTCTGATTGTGATTCTGATGGGAGTGGAACTGTCCGTCAGTAAAAAACGGATGAACCGTTTTTACGAGATCGCAGGGCGGCAAAGTGCCGTGATTATGCAGTTTATTGTAGGAATGCCGGTAATGAAAACTTACAATCTGACTGCGGATTCCTATCGGACTTATTCAGATACCGTAAGTGATTATCAAAAAGCGTGGTGGGATGCCGCAAAGCAGGTAATGCCCATTGCCTCTTTTATCACAGTATTGGTGGAGTCGGGTCTGATTGTCACCCTCCCTTTAGGCGGTCTGCTGTATTTGCGGGGAAGCCTGGAGCTGGCAGCCTATCTTTTCTTTTTGATTATGGGGATGGTGTTTCTTACGTCCTACAGTAATCTGATGAACTTTGCTCAAATTTTCATACAAATCTCCGCAGGAATTACGCGTATTGGGCAGATTATGGATGTGCCGGAAGCTCATGTAGGAAGCAGAAAGTTAGAGAGCAGCAAGTCACATAGTCTGACCTTTAATCATGTCTCTTTTGCATATAAGAACAAAGAGGTTCTTCATGATGTCAGCATAGATATGCCAGCTGGAAGCCTGACTGCTTTTGTTGGAGTGTCAGGTGCGGGCAAGTCCACTGCCGCACAGTTGATTCCGAGATTTTGGGATGTATCGGATGGCGCTATCAAAATTGACGGATACAATCTTTCCGACTACAGCATGGAAGATCTGATGGATACGGTTTCTTTTGTGTTTCAGGACTCCTTTCTTTTGGATGACACAATCTATGCCAATATTGCCGTCGGACGCCCCGGTTGCGCCAGAATAGAAGTAGAAAATGCTGCACAGGCTGCACAAATCCATGACTTTATCTGTTCTCTGCCCCAGGGCTATGATACTGATCTGGGCAGCGCAGGTGTAAAAATGTCCGGCGGTGAGCGGCAGAGGGTATGCATTGCCCGTGCAATTTTAAAAAATGCACCAATTATAGTTTTTGACGAGGCCACCAGCTTTACTGATTTGGAGAATGAACATAAAATTCAGCTTGCCCTGAACGAGCTTTTGCAGGGTAAGACTACAATCATGATTGCCCACAGGCTTCATACCATCATTCATGCAGACCAGATTTGTGTCTTTGAGGAGGGTGAGGTTATGGAGCGGGGTACTCATCCGGAACTGGTTGCAAAAAACGGGCGTTATGCTGCTATGTGGCGTACTTATATTGAGGAGAACAGCGAGGTGAATATTCATGCTTGAAATGTTTAAAAACGTCCGCTTTTTGACGGGCAGGGATTTTGGAAAATTAGTATGGTCAGGTCTGTTTTCAGCACTTGATTCATTCTTCAACGCCGGTATGTACGGAGTCATGCTGCTTGTGCTGCTGGACTTGGGTGAAGAAACATTTACTTCTGACATGTTAGGAAACTATGTGCTGGTTTTGTTTGGATTGTTTCTCCTTCGGTGTATCGCACAGGGGATAGCACTGACAAAGGTACAGTATGATGGTCCGATTATTTCAAAGAAGCTGCGTCTGCAGTTGGGCAATCATATTCGCAGCCTGAACCTGGGCTTTTTTAATCAGACCAGCCAGGGGCAGTTAAATGCTATATTGACCACGGATATCAATGATACTGAAACAATATTAACACACTGTATCTGTGATCTTGCAAAGATAATGGCTTTCACTGTGTTTGGTCTGGTAATGGCATTTACACTTCAGTGGGAGTATGGGCTGGTGCTAACCCTTGTGGTACTGATTGCGCTGCCCCTTTTAGGAATGGCAGGACGTCAGGCGGCAAAGCATTCCAAGAAAAGCCGAAGTGCAAATCAGGAGCTGGTGTCTCGGATTGTGGAGTATATCAGCGGGATGCGGACGTTCCGCCTCTATCATTTAACCCGGAGCCGGTTTCAAAAGCTGGACGATGCTATGGATCAGGTTCGAAAAGCTTCCGTTAAATCGGAATTATCCCTATTGCCGATTTCCCTGAGTTTTTCAGCGGTTACATCTATGTTAATTCCCATTGCACTTTTATTTGGCGGAAGGCTGTTAGATGCCGGAACGGTTGAGCCAATGGTGTTTTTATGTGTACTGATGCTCTCGATTTCTTTAACCAGTATGCTTTCTACCCTCAGCTCCCTCTACCCGCAGGTCCGCACTTTAAACGCTGCTGCGGCGAATATTCGCAAGGTCCTTGCCAAAAAGCCGCTTTCCTATCATACAGAGCAGGCAGACCTGTCTGGAAAGGATATTGCCTTTGAAATGGTAGATTTCTCCTATACGGGGAAACAACAGGTGCTTCAGCAAGTATCCTTCTGTGCAAAACAAGGAACCAAGACAGCACTGATTGGTCCATCCGGCTCAGGAAAAACCACCGTAGTCAGCCTGTTATCAAGATTTTGGGATGTAACCAGCGGTAAAATTACGATTGGCGATCAGGATATTCAAACATGGTCGCCGGATGCACTGACCTCTCAAATGGCTGTGGTTTTGCAGGATGTGTATCTGTTAAATGATACGGTTTCCAATAATATCCGTGTGGGTAGACCAGACGCCACCATGGACGATGTGATTTTGGTAGCGCAGGCCGCACATTGTCACGATTTTATCCTGAAGATGGAACAGGGCTATGAAACCATGATTGGCGAGGGCGGCGCAATGCTTTCAGGCGGAGAGCGTCAGCGCATTTCTATCGCCCGTGCCTTATTAAAGGACGCACCAATTATTCTTCTCGATGAAACAACTTCCAGTTTGGATGCTGATAATGAGCGGGAAATACAAAAAGCCTTTGACAAGCTGATGAAAAATAAAACCGTTCTGGTCATTGCACACCGGTTGAATACCATAGAAAAAGCGGATCAGATTCTGGTAATGGATGGTGGAAGGATTCGGGAATCCGGTTCCCATCAGCAGCTTTTGGAATTGAATGGATGGTACGCCCACGCCATTGGAGAACAGCAGAAAGCGCAAAAATGGACAGTTGGATAGAGTCCGCTGAACTGTTGGCCGAAATGCTCCTGCGCCGCAGGGCAGAAGAGATTATTGAACTCATGGACATTACCATGAAAGAAATGGTTATAAGGTATGAGATGGTGGCGAGCGAAATCCAGATAGTTGCGGTGAACTGGCAGCGGTCAGTATTTTGTCAAAACTGATCCGAACGTTCCACCAGATATATCCACAGGTAACTTATGATATATTTGCAGCTAAAAGCTTGTTATTTTCATGCAGTGTTTGACCAGATTCAAGCGAATCCACAAAAGACAGCATCATGTCAGGAAGTGTGTTTGCACGTGAAAACAGCTGTGATATCATCGTGATTTTGGAGATGGAAGCGTCATGGATGAAGGCTATCGCTGGCATAACATCAAATGACGAGGATCACCGGGATTATAGGTTGGAGTTGAAAAAATGTCTATAGAATGTTAGAATAAATTTATTAATAAAATAATTAACGTTGGGAGGACATTATGAATCCAGCTGCGGCTATTGCAAAAAAGAAAAATTTAAAGAAAATAATGCAATATATTGTAGATCATGAAGAACCTACACGTATTACGATTGCACAGGCCTTGGATTTAAGCGTTGCAACGGTTACAAATAATATCAATGATTTAATGGAACTGAATCTGGTATCCGTAGGTGAAAAAATCAGTGGAAATCGTGGTAGAAAAGCAACGATATTAAGGTTCAAAGGTGAAGAAAAATACGTAGTAACAGTCAGTATGTATATCCAGTCATTACTAATTACGCTTATTGATTTTAATAAGAATGTAATTCGTGATACTCAGAAAATTACGTTTTTAGAGAGGACAAAAGAGAAAGGAGAAACAATTTGTGAGATGTTTACTCAAATTATTTCTACTTATATTGACAATCTTGATGAGAATGAGCGCAATAAAATAGAATGTATGACAATTGCAGTAACTGGCATCGTATCCAGGGATAAACAAGTATATGCATCTTACTATGATTGGTTTAATATCTCACTACTGGATCAATTATTAGAGAGATATGATTTTCCTATTTATTGTGATAACGTAACGCGCTATAAAGCATTAGAAGAGGTCAGGTTGATGAATTGCGAAATGATGAACGTAATCTACCTGTATATGGGTGTTGGAGTAGCTGCTGTTCAATTTTTTGGCAACAGAATTATAGAGGGCAGAAATGGTGCCAGTGGAGAGATCGGACATATCTGTCTTGAACCCTATGGGGAACCATGCCACTGTGGAAATAGAGGGTGTGTTGAAAGATATTGCGGTGAAAATTATATGCTTGAAGAAGCAGAAAAATTGTTGGGAACCAGAGATAGTTGTGAGATCCTGGAACATTTGGTTTATGATTTAAATGAGCCTTTAACCATTGAGACGTTAATGATGGCTGAAGAAATGGGGAGCATGAAAGTTCATGGACTTTTTACCCGAATGGCGTATTACATTGGTAAGACATTATCATTTATTTTTAATGTAATGGATCCTGATTGTGTTATCGTTGCCGGAAAACTGATGGAGAAATGCGAATTTGTATATAATAATGCCGTAAAAGAAATGCGAAAAAATATTGTAAATGTAGAAGCAAGAGAAATTTGTTTAAATAAAGCAAAAATCAGGGAAGAACATGTGGCAGATGTATTAGCGCAGTATGCAATTAATCGCTATATTAAAGACTACGATTTTGAATTTTAGGAATAATTTCGTTTATTCTTAACTAGCTATCGCAGAGCTTTACACAGGCATTCAATATATGCTGTCAGTTATTCTGATTGGAAACGCGTTTCGCCAGTAACATATAATGGTCATGTTTTTTTGATATATTCATGTTTAAAAATCTTTAAAGTAAATTGCAAATAGTATTGTGTATACTGAGCGCTTTAGCTAATAGATAGCTAAAGCGCTTTTTATTTCATACAAATATAAAAACCATCGTTAAATTCATATCATCATAGTCACCATTCTCAGAAAATAAAAATACTTAATTCGAATAATATTTTAATTATTAAAATATAGATAAAGAAAACGAGCGTACAAATGGAAAAATATGTTAATATATACCTGTAATAATTCGAATAAATAGTAATAATTGCCAAAAACAGGAACTGATTTTTATTGATAAAAACCAAATTATTATAATCATTAAAATAATGTTGACATTGATATCTTTAATAATTATAATGATGATAAGAAATAAAATCGTAAAGGATAAATTAAAGGAGGAAAATATTATGGCGACAAAGGAACGTATAACAATTCCACATGAGGAATACGCACAAAGGCTGAAAAAAATTCAAAAGGCTATGAAGGAAGATAATCTGGATATTATCATAATGCATGGTTGTGAATGCGAATCTGCAAATATCCGATATATCTCTAATGTGTGGACAGTATTTGATTTCATTGGTGGAATTATACCAAAAGAAGGGGAAGCTATTTTATTGACTGGAGGACCGGAATCTTATGATTTGGTAAAACAGAATTCCCACGTGAAAGATATTCGGGTGCATCCCAAATATGTAGAGACAAGCGCACCGGAATGGGATAAACCAACAAATGCTTATGATTATACAAAGATATTTAAAGAAGTCAGACAAAATTTTATGATTAAAAAAATAGGAATTGCAAACAGTAATATCATTCCTAATATTATTATGAATGAAATAATGGAAGCAGCACCTGATGCAGAGATTGTAAATGCAGATGATTTGATTATGAAAGTCCGCTGGATGAAGAGTGAAATGGAAATTGCTATGTTACGCGAGGCTTATCGAATCACCGATCAGGCAGTTTGGGATACCTTGAAAATGATCAAAGCAGGCGTTCGTGAATGGGAAATCGAAGCAGAATGGAGGGCGGCTGCCTATAAAATGGGGGCGGAAGGTGTAGGATACCCGATTTGGGTTACTTCGGGTCCAACGACGTTTCAAAGTCTTTGCAGATCAAGCGAGAGAATGATTTCAGGAAATGAAATGATCCAGCTTACGCTGGGAGCAAAATTTGGAGGTTATTGTGGAAATTTGTGTCGGCCGGTAGTAGTTGGACAATTACCGGAAAGACATATGAATATGATTAGGGTTGCATCTGAATGTCTGTCAGAAACCATTAATACGATGGGACCGGGAGTGGCATTTTCAACGGTTTATGATGTTTTTCAGATGCATCTTGAAAAAGAAGGATTTAAAGGTTTGAGCTTATATGGACCAGCTCATGGAACTGGTATGCAGGAATGCGAAGGCCCCTGGGTGGATAATAGAACTGGTATGATATTAAAACCAGGCATGGTCTTTAATATTGATATTTGGATTGCAGATCATGAATATGGCGTCCGTTTTGAAGATGGAATTGTTATCACCGACGCAGGGGTAGAACGTTTAACGACAATTGAACCAGAGCCATTTTACATATAGATTAGGGGGATTAAATGTGTATAGAAGATAGATTAAGAATGCAGGTTATCAAATACACACAGGATTTGGTTGATATTCCTACAGAAAACAAACCGCCAGTAGGCTATGAGAAGAAGGGACAGGAATATGTGAAGAGAGAGCTGCAGGAATTGGGAATGGAGGTCCGTGAAATTGGTCCTTATGATATTCCTGATTTTAACGAGAATCAGGCATTTTCTCACGAAAGGGATTACACCAATCGAAAAAATGTAATTGGTATATGGAAGGGGAGTGGTGGTGGAAAATCAGTTCTGTTAACCGGACACATGGACGTAGCACCTAAAGAGCCTATGGAATGGAAAGTGTGTGAGCCTTATAGGAGTGTAGTACAAAATGGCAGAATATATGGACGCGGTACTGCAGATATGAAGGGGGGATTGGCTTGTGCATTAAGTGCAATCAAAGCATTAAAGGAGAAAGGTTTTACCCCAAAGGGCGATATTATTTTTGAAACTGTTGTTGATGAGGAATACTCTGGAGCAAATGGGACACTGGCTTCACGTATATCAGGTATTAATGCTGACTTTGGAATTATATTAGAACCTACAGGTCTTGATATCTGCCCAGGCTGCGTGGGAAGCCTGGTCTATAGAATGACCATTACAGGAAATGCAGGTATGCCCTATACAGGTGAAAAAATCACGAATCCAATTTTTGAAATGAGGACACTGCTCAACGTTTTAAAAGAATATGATAAAACTAGGATGAGTATGCTGAAAAAACCGAAGCTTTGGGATAAAACGGAACAAGATCCCCAGTTAATTATGATGAAGCTAAAAGCAGGGGAGGTGGAACCAAGTGGTCAGTTATCGGCTCCTGTGAACGCGTGGACAGAGCTAGTTATCCAAACATATCCAAATGAAACAGAAGAGGAAGCGGTAGATTTCTTTCTGAACTTTATCAAAAAGCATTATCCTTACCAGGAAAATTTAAATATAGAAGCAATGTATCATTATTGCAAAGCTGCACAATCCGATTTGGATTATCCGGGCATTCAAATATTACATGATAAAGCAAAAAAACATATAGATGAACCTGTAGTCTGTGGCGCAATGTTTTCTTGTGATCTTTACGCTTTAAATGAATATGGTAATATGCCAGGAGTGATTTTTGGTCCGAAAGGAGAACGTCTTCATGGTCCTGATGAATGGGTAGATATAGACAGCCAGATACAGGTAACAAAAACATTATTGGATTTTATAAAAGATTGGTGCGGTTAAATAGATTTCTATAAATGAAATGTATTTTACGATAAGAGAGGAGGCTGCATAATAATGAAAGGAAAATGTTTGGTGGGGGGAAAGGGATTTAAGCTTGAATTAAGAGAAATAGATTTGCCAACACCAGGTTATAATGAGGTACTGGTGAAAATATATGTATGTGGTGTGTGCGGATCAGACTTGCACCTCTTGTCCCACCAGGCTGATTTAACTCCATTGGGGCATGAAATATCAGGAAAAGTAATCGAAATTGGCAGAGCTGTATCTAAGGTTAAAGTTGGCGATGATGTTGTTGTGGAAGACAAAACTTATTGTGGGCGGTGCACAGCATGTAAAAATGGACATATAGAATTATGCTCTGATATGCATGATTTAAATGGGCAGTCGGGAATGGGTGAGTACATTTGCGTTCATGAAAATATGATTCATGTATTTGAAGGTATAACACCGGAAGAAGCAGCATTTACAGAACCATTAGCGGTATGCGTTAATACATATTTGACAGCACAGGTACCGCCTCATGGCAGAGTAGTTATTCTTGGGATTGGGCCATTAGCAATCATGTGCGCTGCACTTGCAGTACATTACGGCGCGTCTTTTGTTGCTTGCGTAGGTTCAAAAGAAGGCACAAAGCGTAATAAGATTCGCGAAGACGCCGCGTTAGCAGCTGGGGCGGACACGGTAATCTATATGTCCTGTGACCATTATAAGGAAACTTTAAAGCTAAGGGCAGGTGGACCAATCGATGCGATTATTGTAACATCTCCCCCAAGCACGATAAAAGATGCGTTGGATATAGCGGATTATGGAACCTGTATTGTGCCTATTGGACTGGATTTGGGAGAAAACTCGAAAGTTCAGATTGATATTGATCGGATTATTATGCAGAAAAACACAATTGTTCCTTTTATTGCAGAACCAGCCGGGAAATTTCCACTGAGTCTGGAGTTGATACGGGATGGTGTTGTAAATGTAAAGGAATTAATTACTCATGAAATTCCATTAGAAGAAGCCACAGTATTAAAAGACCTTTTTCATAATGATAATGGTGTGATAAAGGTTATGATAAAAAATGAATAAGGAAAGGTCAATAGGAGGAATGTGTTAATGGAAGGAAAGGTACAGCAACAAGATCCGAACTCATTTAAAACGATAATTCAAAGATTTACGAAAGAATATATGCTGGTCATTGCTATTGTCATATTAGCTCTTGTGTTTTCAATAGCATCACCATACTTTTTAACAGTTATGAATATACGTAATATATTCCAACAGACCTCAGCGCTGGCGATTGTTGCAATTGGACAAGCAATGGTATTGATTTGCGGAGCATTTGATATGTCACTGGGGCAAAACTTATGTTTGTCAAGCTGCTTAGCGGCATATTTAATGAAAATGTCTGGCTGGAATCCCTGGATTGCAATTGGAGCAGCTTTGGTACTGGGAATCGTTATTGGATTAACAAATGGCGTATTAACTTCATATTTAAAAGTGCCTCCGTTTGTAGTGACGCTAGGAACTCAAATGATATGTAAAGGAGTAGCAAAATTAATAACTAATGCAGCACCAATTCCTTCAATGCCCGAAGAGATAGCCTTTATTGGCAGAGGAAATATTGGTGGAGAAAATGGGTTACCAATCAATATAATGATTATGCTTATCCTTTTTATCTTATTTGCTTTTATATTGAAAAAAACAAGGTTTGGCAGGAATACATATGCAGTTGGAGGGAATCAGGAAGCGGCATATTTTGCAGGTATTAATGTAAAGCTTCATTCCACAGTTGTCTTCACTTTAGCTGGTTTTATGGCTTCATTTGGTGGTATTGTTCTTTTGTCCAGATTAAATTCAGCAGCGATCACTAACGGCAATCTATATGAATTCGATACTATGATTTCCTGTGTTATTGGTGGTGTCAGTATGTCTGGAGGAAAGGGGAAGATCTGGCAGGCATTTTTCGGGGCGATATTCTTAACTGTTTTCTTTAATGGTATGACAATGCTGAATATTAATTCTTTTATTCAGGATGTGTTAAAGGGAGTAATTTTAATAGGAGCAGTATTATTGGATATTTTCCGTAACAAGAAAAGGTAGGGGCAGATATGGAAGAAAAAGTTCTGGAAGTGCAGCATATATTTAAAAGTTTTCCAGGCGTAAAAGCACTGGATGATGTATCATTTTCTGTTTCGAAGGGCAGCATACATGCTTTAATTGGAGAAAATGGTGCCGGTAAGTCTACGCTGATAAAAGTGCTCGCAGGCATTTACCAACCTGATAGGGGAACACTAAAACTGCATGGGAAAAATGTAGTATTTAAAACACCTCACGAATCACAAGTAGCAGGTATAAGAGTAGTTCACCAGGAACTTAAACTGGTAAATACATTGACAGTGATGGAAAATATATTTTTGGGGAATCTAAAATATAAAAATCATATAGCGGATTGGAATGGAATGCGAGAATCCGCCAAAAATATGTTGGATTCTATGGGAGTTGCCATTGATGTTAATGAAATCGTTGATAACCTAAGTGTTGCAAAACAACAGATTGTAGAAATCTGCAAGGCTATAAATGGAGACTGTAATGTATTAATTATGGACGAACCTTCTGCTACGATAACTTTAAAAGAACAGGAAGTAATGTTTGAGGTTGTTCGAAAATTGCAAAAACAGGGAATCAGCATTATTTATATCTCCCACCGTCTGGAAGAAATTTTTGACTTGGCGGATGAAGTAACTGTATTAAGGGATGGAATACATATAAAAACACTGCCGGTAAATCAAGTTGACAGAAAAGGACTAATAACATTAATGGTTGGCCGTGAATTGACAAATGAGTATCCAAAAGAAAAAGTTAAGATTGGAGAAATGGCACTGGAGGTGACGAAACTTTGTAGAAAAGGGGTGTTAAAGGATGTAAGCATTAATGTTCGAAAAGGTGAAATTATCGGAATTGCCGGACTTGTAGGCGCAGGTCGCACGGAGACTGCCAGGGCGATTTTGGGAATCGACAAGATCGATTCGGGTAAGATTGTTTTATATGGGAAAGAAATTGTAAACAGAAGCTTTAGAGATGCAATCCGAAAGGGGATGGGGTTGGTTCCGGAGGACCGTAAAAATGAAGGGATCCTTCCGATAATGTCGGTAAAAAACAATATAAGTGTAGTCAATATGAAAAAAGTTATTAAAAATGGAATTATACAGGAAAAGCTGGAAGAGAAGTATGCAGACGAATATATAAAGAAGTTGAATATTTCTACGCCTACAATGGAAGCGGAGGTTCAGTATCTCTCTGGTGGTAATCAGCAAAAAGTTATTATAGGCAGATGGATGCTTCAGAACAGCAATATTATTTTTATGGATGAACCTACTCGTGGTGTAGATGTAGGAGCAAAGGTAGAAATATATGAACTTATGAATGAGATGGTTAAGCAAGGGAAGGCAATCGTCATGATTTCCTCTGAATTACCTGAAATTCTTGGTATGAGTGACCGCATTTTTGTTATGCATGATGGGGAAATGGTTGGCGAATTGTCAAGGGAAGAGGCTACGCAAGAAGGAATTTTGGCTCTGTGTATTTAAATTTTATATACAATAACTCATTAACAAGTATCCACACTTAAGGAGGATCGGATATGAAGATGAAAAAGTTAGTTACAATGTTGGCTGTATCTGCTATGTTAACAGGAATGTTGGCTGGATGTGCCAGTGGATCTGGGGAAACAGGGACAACGGCCGCGAAGGAAACAACTGCCCCTCAAAGCACAGAGGCGAAGAAAGAAACGGAGGACAGCAAGGATACGGAAGCAAAAGCTGAATCAGAAACAGATGCAGCTAAGACGGATACAGAAGCAAAAGAAGATGCTTCAACAGGGTCTTTAAAAGGAAAGAGAATTGCGGTTGCCCACATATCTATGTATGACGAATGGTGTACTGGAGTCTATGATGAATTAATGGCTCAAAAGGATAAATACGGAATTGCAGAATTAAATGTACAGGATGCTAACTTTAGTATTGAGACACAGAAGAAAAATGTAGAAGATTTTATTAGTCAGGGTTATGATGCAATTCTTATTGATATTGTTGATTCAGAAGCAATTAAAGATACCTTGGACAAAGCGTATGATGCAGGTATTCCTATTGTAGCTTTTGATTCCGGCACTGACTGGGAACATTTAATTTCACATATTAAATGGGATCATGCAGAAACTGGAAAACTGACTGCTCAGTGGGTAGCGGACTATGCCACTAAAAATCTGGGTGGTAAAGTTAAGGTAGGTATGATCACCTATAATACTTTAGCACATGTAAAGGTACGTGGAGAAGCTTTTACAGAAGAATTAGAATCTCTACTTGGAGCGGATAATATTGAATATGTATATAAGCAGGATTTTGATCAAACCAGAGAAGGCGCATCCAATATTACAACAAATAATATTGCAAAGCCGGTAGATGTTATTTGGGGTGCTGTTGATAATGCAGCATTTGGAGCTAAAATTGCCCTGGAAAATGCAGGGGCGAAAGATACTATAGTAGTAAGTGCAGGAGGCTGGGGAGCCGAGACATTTAATGCTATTAATGATAATAATCAATATTATAAAGCAGCTGTTGCAGTACCTCCCGCTGGTATTGTCCAGTATTCATATGATACATTGGAAAAATATTTTGCCGGTGATAAAGATATTCCTAAAACACAGGATATCGAATTGAAAATCGTGGATGCCAGCAACATAGCAGATTATATGGGATATATAAAATAAATAATTTATACATATTGCATCAATATACTTATATGAGCAGGTAAATAAATTTGCAGATTCGCGTACACTTCCAGGAGTAAACTCCGGATACGCCCTGGAAGTGTATGGACTGTAGAGTTTTATCTTTATATAGTATTTGCAAAGATTGAATATGTAATCACAAAATAAAACTGGACACTGCAAAATTAGAGTAGGATTTGGAGGAGGATCAGATGAATGCGTTAGGAATCTTTATGAACTTTTGGGAAAAAAACTGGGATGCAGATCATATTAAATATATAAATAAAGCAGCGGATATTGGTTTCGATATTTTAGAGTTTCAGGCACAGCCTTTGCTTGAAATGTCAAAGGATCATATGCTTAAAATAAAGAAAGAAGCAGATGAAAGAGGGATTGAATTGACGTACAGTCTGGGGCTGGATCCTGCCTATGATGTATCAAGTTCCAGCGAAAGTATAAGGCTTGGCGGCATAGAATATTTAAAAAGAATTGTAGAAAAAGTATCTTTTATGAATGGTAAAATTATTTCAGGTGTCAGTTATGCAGGATGGGGTACTTCTAATGAAGTGATAGATGACAAAAAGGCTTTGGTTGATCGCAGTATTTCCAGTATGAAAGAAATTGTGAAAACAGCAGAAGATTATGGTGTTATCTACTGTGTAGAGGCGGTGAATCGTTTTGAATCTGCTGTTATCAATACAGCCCAGGAAGCGCTGAGTTATATAGAAGCAGTGGATAGTAAAAATATTGGGGTTTTATTAGATACTTATCACATGAATATTGAAGAAAAATCCATTGGGGATGCCATTAGGCTGGTTGGGAACAAATTAACTAGTTTTCATACAGGTGAAAATAATCGTACAGCACCAGGAAGGGGACATTTGAACTGGGATGAGATTTTTAAAGCTCTTTCCGATATTAAATATCAGGGTCGAATCGTATCGGAACCATTTATTATGATGGGCGGTGAGGTAGGAAGTGATATCAAAGTATGGCGAAATCTGATAGATGATCCCACAGAGGAAAAAGTGGATAACGAAGCCCGTTTCTTGCTGGCTTTTGAAAAAGAAATGATTCAGAAATATATGCAATAATTATGCTTGAGAAAAGGAGTGGGTATATGTCCCGCAGCAAAAAGTATGTTTTCGTAATAGCGCTGGGCGTACTGTTTTTTCTGGGGTTTGAGGCTGGTGGATTTCAAATATCATTGTTGGAAATGTCGATAGAATTCAGATTATCCAATAGAAGCAGCGGAATTTTGGTAGCTGCTCAGCAGAGCGCTGTAATACTGGTACCTGTATTATTTGGAAAGTTGGCAGATAACATTGGGAAGAAAAAAATATTATTTGGTGCTTGTATCACATTTTCAATGGGATGTTTTTTAAGCATCATAAGTCCTGTATATGGTATCCTGTGGCTGAGTATTTTCGTGATAGGTGCTGGATATAGTGTCTGCGAAAGCATGATTTCTGCCTTGTTAGCAGATCTATTCCATGAAAGATCCAGCAAATATTTAAATTTTGCTCAATGCTTTTATAGTTTAGGAGCTGTGATAAGCCCACAGATTTTAAAATTTGGAACGAAATTGCTGGGATGGGATTGGAGAGCTTTGTTTGTTATCTGCGGTATTAGTTATTTACTCATGGCTACAGGTGTATTATTTTACCGGGAATCTAAACGGCAGGAGGTACTGATCAAGAAAATTCATAATCCAAAAGTGAAGGTGGAAATAAATACCGTCAGCAGGGATGGAAAATTATTATTACTTACGATTGGAATGTTTGCCTATGGAGGTCTGGAAGTGGGTATTAGTTATTATTTAAATACTTATATCAGTAAAGAAATTTTACGGCCGGAAGCTGCGGCAAATGTATTATCCATCTTTTGGATTGTTATGATACCAGCAAGATTTCTCGGAGGTCTGTTACATAGAGCAAAATTAAAAATCATGGTTTTCTGTTTTGGAAGTGTCTTTGCAGTATTGTTTTGCATTCCTTTTGTTCAATCATTTTGGATACTTGTTATTCTAATTGCAACTTTAGGAGCAGGACTTGGACCCATCTGGTCTAATCTTATGAGTACTGCGGCACAAGATTATAATAAAAGTTCCGGAATGGCAACTGGAATTCTATCTACTGGATGTGGCTGTGGTGCCGTATTTTTCCCGGTAGCTTTAGGCGCCTTAAGTGATGTTTTTGGATTAAGAGTAGTTTTTTTCCTTTTGGCAGCAGCTGCAGCATTAGGGATGACGGTATGTGCAGCCTATAGAAAGAAAGTTTTGAGGAATGGATTATCAATATCGTAAAAACAAATTAAATGTATATAGGTTACGAAAGACAAGGAGGTTTGGATATGAATGTTTTGGCAATAGGATGCCATCCAGATGATTTAGAGATTGCCTGTGGGGGCACTCTGAGAAAATATGTAGAGCAGGGAGCCGATGTTTTTATGTGCCATGTTGCAAATGGTAATATGGGTCATAAAGAAATACTACCAGAGCCACTGGCTATTATGAGAGCAGCAGAAAGCGAAAATGCCGGTAATGTGATTGGAGCAAAACAAGTATTTAATCTGGATGTGGGAGATTTATTAGTTGACCGCTTTGATAACCATATAGTAGATGCAGTGGCAGATGTAGTGCGTTATGTAAAACCGGATGTTATCATCACTCATAATGATAAAGACTATATGCAAGATCATGTAGAAACAAACAGACTTGCATTTAATAGCAGCTTCGTATCCACTGTAAATCATAAGGCAACACAATATGGAGTACATGATAAACTTGTGCCAATTTTTTATATGGACACGTTGGCAGGCGTAGATTTTATACCAACTCACTATGTGGATATAAGCGACCAGATAGATATTAAATTAAAAGCCCTGGCTTGTCATGAGTCGCAGATTAAGTGGATGATGGAACATGACAATATTGATTTTCTGGATATGGTAAAAATATGTTCCAGATATCGGGGGTATCAGTGTGGTGTGACGTATGCGGAAGGATATCGTCCATGCACCGTATATCCAAGAATGACAACCGAGCATTTGTTACCATAGAAAGTATATCATGGAAGGTATATCATAAAAGGAAGGAGTATCATAATGAAAATCAATTTTAGTACAACTATGAAAGGAAGCCTGCTGGAGGGATTTTATCCATCGGGTTGGGAAATGGAGAAGATTGATAAATGCTGCAGTCATAGACCAGAAGAGATCAACGAGCGGCAGGCATTTTGGAATGAACAATTTAGTTTAGATTCTTGTAAGACGATCGATGAATTCAATGTTAAGCTTGGACATGAGATTGCACAAGAAATAAGAGTGGCTAAAGAAAAAGGACAGACCCTGGCATTAATTCTTCCGGTTGGACCTATGGGGATGTATGAATGGATTGTCTATTTCCTGAAGAAGTGGAATATTTCCTGTGAACATCTATATTGTTTTAATATGGATGAATGGGCAGATAAAGAGGGAAATACTCTTGACAGTACGGATACAGGCTCCTTTCAATATGCTATGGAGCACGCATTTTATGAGCCGCTGGGCGAACTGACAGTACCGGTTAATCAGAGAAATTTTGCAACCCGGGAAAATCTGCCGTCATATCCGGATAAGATCAGAAAACTTAAATCTGAAGGAGCCAGATTAGTAACAGTATATGGAATAGGAAGAATGTGCCATATTGCATTTTGGGAGCCGCATTTTGCAGAAGAGTTTACATCCGATGAGGAGTGGAAACAACAATGCTATAGATTAGGAGCGTTACTGCATCCACTTACTATTGAACAAAATGCAATAACAAGCTTTAAGAGCAGGACACCGTTGGTATCGTGCAGCGCTAACACTATCGGTCCGGGACTTTTCTTGCAGTCGGACCGAATGATAGGCGGAGCAGACGGAGCACTGTCAAGAGGGATGCAGTGGCAGGGAATGTCCTTGTGGATGACATTGCGATACGGCTCTACACGCTTTATTCCTTCTTCTTATATCCCAACTCTGCCTGGTACTTTATTTTATTTAGATGAGTTGGGAGGACCGCTGATAGCAGAGTGTAATTAAATATCGCGCAGCTAAATCCATAAAAGACCGTGTCGGGTAATGACATGGTCTTTTTGGAATAAATTTATAATTGTCAAGAATAATTACAACATGACATACTGTTGTCCTGTTTCCTATGCTATAATTAACAAAATACTTTCCGGAGCATCTAAACGAAGTTTCGGAAAAAGAAAGAGGGGAATCGGAGACAGTGACAGAAATAAAAGCAATGAACGGGATCAAGACTATCAGATGTTATGATGATTTTATAAAATCACTATTCATGACAGGAATGAGTATGGGGGGACCAAACGACGAACATGTCTTTTCCCTGTGCAATTTTTTTGGAGATGAAATAGAGTGGCATACGGAAAAACCAGATACGGATCCATGGGAATGGCGGATGCGGGTCCTGAATGAGCGGGATGATATCGCTTATGGCAAGCTGTTTTTTAAGAAGAGCGGCTATATTACAAAAGATTGGTTTCCATATTTTTATGCCGCCCGCCGTGATAAGACAAGTCTTGAAGAAGCCTATGCAGAAGGAAAAATAAGCCAGCCGGCGAAATTAATTTATGAAATATTAAAAGAGGAGAGAACAATGCCGCTGCATCTTCTGAAATCGGCAGGGGGATTTTCCAAAGAAAATAAAGCTGCTTTTGAACGCGGATTAACGGAACTGCAGATGAAAATGTACATCACCATGTGCGGACAGAAGAGGAAACGTTCGGAAAAAGGAGAGGAGTATGGCTGGTCTTCCACTGTATTCTGCCTTGTGGAAGACTTTTTTACGGAAGATATACTAGAAGAAGCAGGGCATATAGACGGGGAAGCCGCTTTTTGGAAAATTTCAGAACAGATCGTGCGGTTTAATCCAAAGGCAGATCCAAAAAAGGTAAAGAAATTTGTTTTAGGTTAGGAATTTTGAATGGATTTCGTAACACACTGAAAGAAAACGCTTAATAATTCACAGGATTATTTATATGAACCATACGCTGGATTATAAGAGCTTTTTGATTAAACTTTAAAAAGGTGTAAATGCAGGCTTAAGACCTTCATTTACACCTTTTTATTTCATAAATTACCTGCAGAACATACACTTGCAGATTACCCGGAGCAAGGAGAAAATACTTTCTGATACGTTCTACGCCGATGCCTCAAACTGACTGTTATAAAGAGAAGCATAAAAGCCTTCCTGCATAATCAGGTCATTATGGGTGCCGCGTTCTATAATATCCCCATCTTTTACTACCAGGATTAAATCTGCATTTTTGATAGTGGAAAGGCGGTGGGCGATGACGAAGCTGGTTTTATTTTTCATCAGGTCTGCCATTGCTTTCTGGATCTCCACTTCAGTTCTGGTATCTACACTTGAAGTCGCTTCATCTAAAATCATAAAGGATGGGTTCGTCAGCATCGCACGGGCGATTGTTAATAGCTGCATCTGACCCTGGGAAATATTCGAGGCCTCACTGGATATGATGGTGTCATAACCATCTGGAAGTGTTCGGATAAAATGATCACAGCGGGCAGCGCAGGCGGCTCTTTGGATTTCCTCAGGACTAGCATCCATTTTTCCATAAGCTATATTTTCTGCAATGGTACCTTCAAACAGCCAGGTATCCTGCAGAACCATTCCAATTCGGCGGCGCAGTTCGCCTCGTGGCATTGCTGTAATATTCACGCCGTCAATAGAGATGCTGCCGCTATTCAGATCATAAAAACGCATTAACAGATTGATAAGCGTTGTCTTTCCGCCCCCGGTGGGACCAACAATGGCAATCATTTCATTTGGATGCACTTCCAGATTCAGATTGTTCATTAATATTTTGTCTTCTGAGTATCCAAATTGTACATGCCGGAAGCTCACATGGCCATTGGAGATTGGTAAATTTTCGCAGGCTGTATCGGCTGTCTCTTCCTCTTCGTCCAGAAGTATAAATACCCGCTCAGCCCCGGCAATTGCAGCCTGAAGGGAGGTAATCACATAGGATGCCTGCGTAACAGGTTCTGCGATCTGGTTTTCATACTGAAGAAAAGCCTGAATAATGCCAAGGGAAATCTGACCCTGGAGAACCAGGTAACCACCCATCAGGGCGGTTGCCACGAAACCCAGCTGATTGATAATACGGATTGCCGGGTAAATGGCGAAATTGGCAAACTGCGCTTTACGGTTGGCATCAAACTGTTGTTCACTCAGTTTCAGAACAGCATCAATCGCTTCGGGCTGCTGGTTAAACACTTTAATGATACGGTTACCGGTATAAAGTTCTTCCACTTTTCCATTTAGTTCACCGACCACCGCCTGGTTTTGGGCAAAATAACGCTGACTCAGATCAGACACAAACTTAGTTGCCACTGTGCTTACGGCTACGGAAACCAGTACCAGGAGGGATAATCCGGGACTCAATAACAACATTGCTGCTGCAGTAAGCAGGATCGTAAAGACGGATGATATAAACTGCATCAATCCTACCTGCAGAACTTCAGAGACTTTCTCCAGATCATTGGTAATGCGGCTCATAATATCCCCAGTTTTATGGGAATCAAAATAGCGCAGCGGAAGTTTTGTGATTTTTGCACTAATGTCCTGCCGTAGAGACAGGGTGAATTTTTCTCCTACGCTGGCGATAATATATTGCTGTATATAGGATAGCAGCCAGGTTGCCAGGGAGGCAGCAATAATCAGCAGAACCGGAATCAAAAGTGCATCGCTTAACAGTGCCAGGAGATTAGTTCCCTTTTCATATTGCTTTAGCGCCTTTAAGAGATTATCGATTCCGGCACCTACCATTAAAGGCATTAACGCATAGGCTGCACTGCTCAATAAGGCGGTAAGCAGAACTAAAAACAATTTACCTTTTTGATAAGACAGTCGTTTTAGCAGACGCTTTACGGTGGCTTTTGTATTTTGTGGGATATCGGAACCCTCTACGCCCACAATGGATTTCTTTTTTGTGAATTTGTTTTGTTGCATTTGTTTCATACTGCAGTAACCTCCTCTGGTGATAACTGGCTTTTGGCAATTGCCTGATATACCAGGCAATTTCTCATTAATGCCGGATGTTTTCCGATTCCTGCGATTTTGCCCTCATCCAGTACGATAATCTGGTCAGCATCCATAATCGTGCTGATTCTCTGGGCAATTATAATCTTGGCAGTCTGTGGTGTTTCCTTTTTTAAGGCTCTTCGCAGAGTAGCATCTGTTTTAAAATCAAGAGCGGAAAAGCTGTCATCGAACACCAGCACAGGAGCTTCCTTAATCAGCGCCCGGGCTATGGACAGCCTTTGCTTCTGTCCGCCGGAAAAATTAGAACCGCTTTGGGATACCGGAGCATTCAGACCTTGGTGAAGTCCGTCTACAAAGTGTTCTGCCTGGGAAATGCGAAGCGCTTTTTTCATCTGTGTCTTGGTGGCTGTTTTACATCCCATGCGCAGATTGTCTGCAATTGTGCCGCTGAATAAAAAAGCTTTTTGCGGAACATATCCGATATTATCCCGTAGTTTTTCCTGGGACATTGTACGGATATCCGTTCCGTTTAGACTTATTTTTCCGGAATTGATATCATGCAGACGAAGCAGAAGATTGGCAATCGTACTCTTTCCTGAACCGGTTCCTCCGATGATTGCAGTAGTCTTTCCGGCATAGCAGGAAAAAGAAAGGTTTTGTAAAACCGGTTCTTCTGCACCGTTATATGAAAATGTCACATGGTCAAACTGAACAGCCGGCTTATTCCCAACAGGCATACTGCTTTGCGTCAGGATATCTTTTATTTCTGGCGTCATGTGAAGAATCTCTTCCAGCCGGTCCAGACAGGATTTCATTTTAGGCAGAGTCACGCAGGACAATGCAGCCATAATCAGATACGCCAGTGTCATAATTGTATACTCAGTAACTGCGGTAATTTCCCCAATCTGCATGGTTCCCTCCATTGACATCAAGCCTCCGAACCAGACGATTGCAGCCATAGAAAGTCCCATTACCAGCCATACGGTGGGATTGAGGAACGCAAAAAGTTTATTTAGTTTAATCATATTATCTGCATATCCGGAAAAAGCTTTATCACAGCGGTGCTGTTCATAAGTTCCGTTGTCAAATGCCCGTATAACGCGGACTCCGGTAATGGATTCCCTTACAACCTGATTGATATGGTCCATCCGCCGCTGTATCTGCGCGGAAAGGGGACCGGATTTTTTCAGGATAACCCATGCAAGCAATAAAAATAAAACAATGCAGGATACTGGGATCAAAGTCAGCGGTAAATTTACACTGGCAGTCATCAGGATAGATGCAATTACCATCAGCGGAGCCGGAACTACCAGCTGGAAGACCATTCCAAGGCTTTGCTGCAGCACGGATATGTCCGATGTGGTACGTGTGATCATAGATGAGACACCGATACTGTCGAATTCCCGAAGAGACAGTTCCTGGCTTTTGCAGAAGACTGCATTTCGCATATCCCTGCCAAAAGCGGCCGCCAGATCTGCTGAATAAAAACTGCCCAGTACTGCAACTATCGTGGTTAAAAGTGCTGTGACCAGCATCTGTACCCCGATTAAAAGAATGGTGTTCATATCTTCTTTCATAATGCCTTTATCTACGATACCTGCTATTAAAAAGGGTATATACAGGGTCCCCGCCACCTGCCCTAAAAGTAGGAGCAGCAAAAGGACTGATTTTCCTTTGTTGTTACGAAAAAAAGATTTTAATAAAGTCATAAATACCTCCGTCATGTAATAAATAAGTTGCTTCTTTTTCCACTAAATGGTACTATAAACTATAAAGTAACTTTATAGTCAAGTGTTTTTTTGAGAATTTACAAGAATTTTACAAAATACACTTTCGAGATTTTCATTGGACATTATTTCAAGCCTTAGGGATAGTCCAGAGGTGGGATCTGCGATGCAGGGGGGATAAAATGAAAAACAAACCATACATGGCAATTAGTGAATTTGCGAAACTCACAGGGATAAAACGGGCAAATCTGATTTTTTACGATAAGATTGGACTGCTGGTTCCGGAACACCGCGGGGCCAATGATTACCGCTATTATACGCGCCGCCAGCTGGGATCTGCGTATCTCATCGCTTCACTTCGGGAACTGGGAATAGGGATTGAAGAGATTAAACAGTATGCCAGCAGCAGAACGCCGGAACAGATGATTGCCCTGTTTCAGATACAGGAAGAAAAAATTCAGGCGGAGATCACAAAGCTTTGCCGGTTGCAGGAAATTATGAAGTTATATACCGACATGGCAAATGAAGCGCTGATCACAGATGTGGATGAGATTAAGATTGTGAAAAAGAAGCGGGAACCTGTTTTTCTGGGACCTCCTTCTGAAACGGGACAGACAGAGGATGAGAATACCATATCCTTTTACAACTATGCAGCGGAACAGGGAATGGATCTGGGCTGTCCCATGGGTGTCGTGATTGCGCAAGAGAATCTGCTGAAGAGTTCGATTGATCCGGTATACCAATATTATCTGAAAGCCAAACACGGTACAAATGGATACAAGCCGGCAGGTTCCTATGCGACGGCATATGGCAGGTGCAGATACGGGCAATCTCATTGCGTTTACCAGCGATTGTTTGCGTATCTGGATAAAACAAACAGGAAGATAATAGGGAATGCCTATGAGGAATATCCTCTTAATGAAATGGCAATGCAGGATGAGGACGAATATCTGGTGAAAGTTGAAATTATGGTGGAAAATTAGCAGATTCCACTTAAATTCTACTTCCGGTGGATTGGATTCTCAGCTAGAATCTGATAGATCTGTTATAGAGAGGTGGTGACAGAATGGAACAGATAAAAATAGGAAAATTCATTTCAGCTAAAAGAAAGGAACAAAATCTTACACAGGAAAAACTTGCTGAACTGTTAGGCGTGTCGAACAAATCCGTTTCTAAATGGGAAACCGGTAAGTGTATGCCGGACTGGTCGCTGCATCAGCCCATATGCGAAATACTCCATATTTCCATGAATGAATTACTGTCGGGAGAAACAATCGACCATGAAAATCTGAATCAGATGGCGGATGAAAATATCGCAAAATTATTAAAACTATTGGAAAAACTGAATTCTCAGAAAAATCTGTTTATCGGATTATTTCTGATTATGCTTGGCCGCATTCCGGTCTACGCGGCAGGAGATCATGCAAGTGCTGTTCAACAGTTTTTTTCAGGCCTTTCCGTGGGGTTGTCCGTTGGTATCACCTTAGTCGGGCTTGGATTGTTTGCTTATGCATTAAAACGCTGATGTCTCATATTCTCTATTGCAATTTAGTAAAAAATTTAGTAATATTAACTAAATTGTATTCGTAATGCAAACTATATTGTAATAGAGGTGGACTATGGCATTAAGAGCAAAAGACATTGCTGAGATGATCGGGGTATCTACGGCGACGGTTTCTCTGGTACTGAATAATAAACCGGGTGTGGGCGATCAGAGGCGTCAGGAAATCATTCATAAAATTAAAGAACTTGGCTGTGAATACATGTTAAAAGAGAACGTGGCAAATAACGGGAGCATTGGATTTGCAGTATATAAAAGAAGGGGAAATATCGTCAATGAATCCCCCTTTTTTACCTGCATTTTGGAAGGCATTAACTATAGTGTCAGCAAATACGGCTATCACTTAAATTTTATTTATCTGGATAAAAAAATGACCCTGGAAGAGCAGACAAATCTGCTGGGGGCTGCAAATTGCAAGGGACTGATTCTATTTGCTGTAGAAATGCAGTATGAAGATCTTGCTGTTTTTAAAGATTCCGGTCTGCCGTTTGTAGTATTGGATAATTCTTTCCAGGAAAATGATATCGATGCCGTTGCAATCAACAATACCCAGGGTACAAGCAAGGCACTTTCCCATCTGTATGAAATGGGGCACAGAGAGATTGGTTATCTTCGCAGCAAGGTGAGAATCAACAGTTTTGATGAGCGGTATATGGTATATAAAAATCAGTTAAAACGTCTCGGGCTGACATTTAACAGAGAATACGTTGTGGATTTGGGATACTCAGAAAATGAAGTAAAGCAGGGGATAAAAAATTATTTACAAAGCAATTCAAAGTATCCTTCTGCATTTTTTGCAGAGAATGATCTGATTGGCTGCAGTGCTATTCATGGTATCCAGGAATCCGGACTCAGCGTGCCGGAGGATATTTCTATCGTTGGATTTGATGACAGGCCTATCAGCGAAGTGGTAAAACCGGGACTCACCACAATTAATGTCCCTAAAAATATTTTTGGACCTGCAGCGGTAGATCTGCTTATATCGAAGATGGAAAAATCTAGAGAACAGTCCCTGAAGATTGAAGTCGGCACCAATCTGGTTGTGCGGGAAAGTGTTAAAAGATTATAACACAAAGCGGACTTTTACAATTTTAAAACAGCGGATAATGGATCGTCTGGGGGACTCTTTCCGTAACAAGCCAGATAGAAAAGGGCAGCATATTTACAGTAATCATTGCCCTGTGATAGAACAGGAACAGCTTCGGATATCGAAAGAGGCTGTTCTTTTTTTGTGTACAAAGGTTTGAAATGAATTTAATCTGTAGGATCAGGCGTGACTGCTAAGATGGGATACGCTTGAGAAAGCAAGCTGAAGTGGGGCAGGCACTGGACGTGGTACCCTTGAAATATATCCTTCGAATATGCCCTTGAAATATATCCTTCAAATACACCCTTCGAATATACTCTTCGGATAATAACACCAGAAATAGTACCAATACGAGATTATAACTGATGCTAAAATAAATTTAGTAAATATACTTAAAAACAACCAAAAACATATTTATATAACTAAATAAATTTAATTTATTTTATTGACATGCAAAACATGAGTTGCTATAATACCTGTAATAAACATAAACACAGGCAAAAGAATAGGAACCACAATGCATTTTATTATTTTATATTACTTAATAAAATTTAGTTCATCAGCAATCGTACTATAATATCTTATCACATTATCACATTCAGAAAGAAGGGTTATAAAAATGGAAGGAACAATGAAAGTAGCAGTTATGACAGGTCCTTTAAAAATGGAATGGGAGGAACGACCTGTACCCCAGCCAGGAAAAGGAGAGTTACAGATTAAGTTAGAATATGTGGGAGTATGTGGGTCGGATCTGCATTTTTACGCTGAGGGCAGGCTTGCAAACTGGATACCGGATGGTCCCCTGGTACTGGGGCATGAGCCAGGAGGCATAGTAACGGCTATCGGAGAAGGGGTGACTGGGTTTGAGATCGGAGACCGGGTTGCCTTAGAGCCGGGGGTTCCCTGCGGACACTGTGAAGACTGCCTGAAGGGTCATTATAATCTATGTAAAGAAGTAAAGTTCATGGCGATACCCAAAGAAAAAGACGGAGTCTTTTCCGAATATTGTACTCATGCAGCAAGCATGACTTTTAAACTGCCTGACCATGTATCTACATTAGAAGGGGCATTGATGGAACCGCTGGCAGTGGGGATGCATGCCTGTGAATTATCCAATGCAAAACTGGGTGAAACTGCTGTGGTACTGGGAGCAGGATGCATCGGATTGGTAACACTGATGTCCTTAAAAGCCAGAGGAGTCAGTGAGATTTATGTAGTGGATATCCTGGATAAACGTCTCACAAAAGCAAAAGAACTGGGAGCCGCCCGAGTATTTAACAGCAAAACAGAAAATATCGAAGAATTTGTCAAAACACTTCCGGGCGGAGGGGTGGATCAGGTATATGAATGTGCCGGAAACAGGGTTACAACACTTCAGACCTGCCGCTTGATTAAAAGAGCCGGTAAAGTGACGTTAGTCGGTGTTTCTCCCGAACCCGTACTGGAACTGGATATCGCCACATTAAACGCCATGGAGGGTACCATATATTCCGTATACCGCTACCGGAATCTTTACCCTGCAGCAATCAGTGCCGTAAGCAGCGGACTTATCCCGCTCAAAGAAATCGTGTCCCATACATACGACTTCAAAGACGTTATGGAAGGCGTAGATTATAATTTAAATCACAAAGACGATGTGATAAAGGCAGTCATAAAGATGATTTAAAACGCACTGTTTCCGCTTGTTTCTAATAGGCGTATATATTCTGAAATCCCGTAAAAACAGGTACCTGCGTACCCATATAATGGTATGAAAAAAAACTGTTATATGCTATACTGGATGTAATATAAAAATACATCAGTACAGGAAAGCGAGGATAAAGAATGCAATACAGAACATTGGGAAAAACAGGTCTTAGTGTCAGTGAAATCGGTCTTGGCGCGGAATGGTTAGAACGGCATACGTTAGAAGAAATCAAGGATGTTATGAAGCGATGTGAAGAGAGCGGCATCAATATTTTAGACTGCTGGATGGCGGAACCAAATGTACGTTCCAATATAGGGAAAGCAATGAAAGAAAAACGTGACAGATGGATCATTCAGGGTCACCTTGGTTCTACCTGGAAGGATGGACAATATCTCAAAACACGGGATATGGCAAAAGTAAAAGAGGCATTCGAAGATTTGCTTACCCGCCTCGACACCGATTACATAGATCTGGGAATGATTCATTTTGTGGATGAAGCTGCTGAGTTTCATCAAATTATACAGAGTGAATTTATGGAGTATGCAAGAACGTTAAAAGATCAGGGCATCATACATCATATTGGATTGAGCACCCACAACCCGGATGTTGCAAAACTTGCAGCATTACAGGGTGAAATAGAGATGATCTTATTCAGCATCAATCCTGCATTTGATATGCTTCCGGCTACCGAGGATATGACAGAGTATTTCAATGAGAAATATGCTGATGAACTGGGAGGAATTGCACCGGAGAGGGCGGAACTATATCAGATATGTGAACGTGAAAATGTTGGTATCAATGTTATGAAAGGTTATGCAGGAGGCAGGCTGTTTTCAGCAGAAGCTTCACCTTTTGGAGTAGCGCTCACTCCTGTCCAGTGTCTGCACTATGCTTTGACCAGACCAGCGGTTGCAAGTGTTCTCGTTGGATATGATACAATCGAACACGTTGATCAGGCGGTTGCTTATGAGACAGCTACCGAAGAGGAAAAAGATTATGCAACGGTTCTGGCAGGGGCACCAAGCCATGCGTATTCGGGACAATGTACCTATTGCGGCCATTGCCTGCCATGTCCGGTAGGAATCGATATTGCAATGGTACAAAAGCTTTACGATTTAGCCACTATGCAAAAAGAACTTCCGGATACCATTAAAGCACACTATTTTGGGTTGTCTGCAAATGCGGCAGACTGTGTTGCCTGCGGCGGATGTGAAGAACGATGTCCATTTGGCGTTCCGGTTATTCGGCATATGGAACAGGCAAAAGAGTTGTTTCAATAATCTGATGGTTAGCTGAGGAAAGACGCTTTGTGTATTTTTCTACAAAGCGTCTTCTTTTCGTATAATTTTGCATTGATATCTTATCATATGCAATCATTCCCTGCTTACAAGATGTTTAATATTATTATAAATGCAATATTATAATACTTCCAAATAAAAAAAATTTCAAAATAGAATACTGAAAAATTGACATACGTTGTCAGGGTTTACATGTTATGATAGTAATTATCTAAATGAGGGAGGTAAATCCGATGTCCGAAGGGCGTTTATTCAAAATCATCTATTATCTTTTGGAAAAAGGACGGGCAACTGCGCCGGAACTTGCTGAAAAATTTGAAGTCTCCATTCGAACAATTTACCGGGATGTTGATTCGCTCAGCAGTGCCGGTATTCCCATTTATGTCACAGCGGGCAGAAAGGGCGGAATCCAGCTGCTGGATCATTTTGTCCTGCATAAATCCATCTTATCGGATAAGGAAAAGCAGGAAATTTTGATGGGACTGCAGAGTCTTGGCGCAATACAATACCAGGATGCAGAGGATATTCTGACAAAACTAGGCGCAGTTTTTCAAACTGCCCAGACAAAATGGATTGAGGCTGATTTATCACGTTGGGGAATCTCCAGAGAAAACGAGCAAAAAATATTTCAAACTTTGAAGCAGTCCATTTTGGAAAGCAGGGTCATTTCCTTTACTTATTATTCGTCTTCCTGTACTGGTATGAGAAGAGAAGCGGAACCTTTGAAATTATTTTATAAAGACAGAGCCTGGTATCTTTATGCTTACTGCCGCTGCCGGTCTGGGAACAGGCTTTTTAGAATTTCCAGAATGAAGGAGATCACACTTACAAATGAGGAGTTTAGCAGACAGATGGAAACCGCTGATACCGTATTTCCTATGACGGAAGATATGGGGGCGATAATGGAAATAGAGCTGCAAGTTCCGGAGGAAATGGCTTATCGTATATATGATATTTTTGATGATCAGGATATTGCAAAGCTGGAAAATGGATATCGGGTAACAGCATCCGTGCCGGAAAACCAGTGGATTTATGAATTTATTATGTCCTTTGGGGATCAAGTAGAAATTATATCACCGAAACGGTTAAGAGAGAACATTATAGAACGCTGTAGGCGTGCATTGCAGCATCACAGGAAGGAGTAATCGCACATATGAATATAAAAAAAGAGTTGGAAAGTCTGTCTGGGAAAATCGATAGGATGCAGTTTAGTAATGTTGATATTCAGCCTGAAAAAATCCGGGCTGTGATGATTAATGAGGTAGTTCCAGGCGATTCAGAACAAGATTTTTACGGCGGCGGCAGGACTGCATATTTAGAAACGACAATCCCTCTGTTCCAAAAAGCAGGTGCCTGCGCAGACACCATAAATGATATAATTGATTTGGGCGTTTATATTACGAATGCAGTAAAAGTTCCAAAATCAGAATATGCAATAAGCCGGGACCAGATTGAAAGTAGCCTGCCGTTTTTGGAAAAAGAGCTGTCACTTTTCCCGGATTTGAAAGTAATTATGCTGATGGGGGACGTTGCAAAAAAGGCGTTCAATCTGATCAGCAAAAAAAACTCCGGTAAAAATACAATTCCAGCCATTTCAACTTATAAAATGCGAAACAGCGAATTTTACTATAAAGGCATCCGAATAATGCCTTCCTATATCATGACGGGACAAAATATTCTGATCGAAAAGTCTAAGTTTCAGATGGCTTCAGAGGATATAGCAAACATGCTGGAGATTATTCGGCTGTAATCATATAAAAGTATCATTTTCTAACTATAGAATATAGTTATATATCTTAAAGCACTGTATATTACAAGCATAAAAAAATATACAGTGCTTCGTTTTTAATTCCATCTCTGCTATAATAGTATAAACCAGAATTTATTTACATCTTTTAACGCATAAATCAAAGCAGAAGATTATTCAAAAAAGAAACGAGGTAATCAAATGAACACTATAAAAATGGGCTTTTCACAAAAAGATATTACCCCTTCGGATTCTATTCAGACAGTTGGGTTTGGACGGCAGGATGAATGGTCAAAAGGCATTCTGAATCCCCTGTATGCACAGATTGCCATATGGCAGTCGGCTGATGAAATGGGCTGCCTTGCCGCAATCGACCATATTGGTTTTTCCAAACAGCATGGAGAGTTTTTGAGGGATGAAATCGGGAATCTGTTATCCGTTCCCCGGGAGAAGGTAATGCTCTGTTTTACGCACAGCCATTCGGCACCCAATGACAGCAGCGCCCCGGAGTATTTTCAATTTCTCTGCAGTCAGGTAAAATCCGGAGTAGCAGAAGCACTGCAAAACATGGATTTTGTATACGCGGCATGGGGGAATGCCTATACCGATATCGGTTTGAACCGGCGCAGCGGCTGTGATACGGTAGACAAAAGGATCGGAATATTAGAAGTCCGGGGAGCGAAAGACGAAGAGCTGAAGTTAATCCTACTTCGCCTGTCTGTCCACAATAACGTACTGAAAGCGGATAATTACCAGATATCACCAGATTTCTTCGGCACCGTAAGGGATGTATTACAAGCTAAATATGACTGTCCGGTTATGGTAACCCAGGGGGCTTCTGGAAATGTAGCGCCAAAGTATTTTCAATCAGAACTTTTGCCGCCGGATGCCAGTGACAGCCGTTTTATCCGCTCAGAAACGGCGCTGAACGAAATGGCACAGGCGGTGCTTTTGCAGACAGAGCCGGTCATTGCATCCCTGGAACCAGGACCGCTTAAAACTATCTCCATATATTCCAGAAACATTACTCTATTTGCAGATGTGCCGTCTTATGAGCAGGCAGCTGCTATTGCCAAAGAAGCAGCGGAAGCATGTGGCATTGATGGTACGCTGTGGCTCAAGGAAGTACAGCGTCTTTTGCAAAATAAGACAGACGTACAGGAGGAAGAGATCGAAGTCCAGTATTTGTTCCTTGATACGTTCTGCCTGTGCGGTGTGGCAAATGAAATAATGTGTGAATTTGCACTGGATGTTTCACGGCTGCTCCAGAATGATTTTTTCTATTTCGGAGGCTATACCAATGGATGCACAGGCTATTTCCCAACGGAAGAAGAATTTGATATGGGCGGTTATGAGGTTTACTGGTCCATGCTATTTTATTTTATGTATCATGGACGTGTCTTTCCGCTGCAGAGGAACTCGGCATCGGAATTAATCAGGTTTGTTGCTGATCATGCCCTGGGGAGGAATTCAGACAGATGAAACTGTTATTAATAGAAGATGACCGGATTCTTCGCAGAGAGCTGGCGCGGGAACTGGGCAGCAATGGGTATGAAGTGAAGCTGGCGGATGACTTTGACCGGATAGAGGATTACGTAAAAAGCGGAGATTATAAGCTCCTGCTGCTGGACATTTCCCTTCCGGGCAGGGATGGTTATGAAATCTGCAGAAGCATCCGGCAATTTTCTAAAATACCAATTATGTTTTTGACCAGCAGAGATTCGAACATGGACGAACTGTATGGGATGACGCTGGGCGGGGATGACTATATCCGCAAACCTTACAATATGCCCATCCTTCTTGCCCGGGTTGCTGCATTGCTGAGAAGAAGCGGTGCTGGTCCATCGGAGGACCGCAGTCTGCAATGGGAAGATTTTTACCTGTGTCCGGCGAAAGGGAAGCTGTGCAGAGGGGAGAAAGAAATTATTCTCACCAGACAGGAAACCCTCCTGTTGGCATATTTGTTTTCCCATCCCCGGGAAATTGTCAAACGAGTGGATTTAATAGAGGAACTCTGGGACAACCAGGTGTACATTGATGACAATACCTTAAGTGTTCACATGACACGGCTCAGAAGCAAGCTAAAAGATCTGGGTGCCGGCAATCTCATCCAGACGCGTTATGGTCAGGGGTATCAGCTTTGAACGGGTGTCTGTACTGGCAGCAGCGCCTGACCTATATATTGGTTTCGTTTATTGGTTTGTCTGCTGCCTGTTTGTACCTGAAAGCACTGAAACTGGGTTGGTGGGAGATTTTTCCGGTATTTTTTGTATGTCTGGCGGTCATTATTATTTATAATATACTGCGTTATCGGAAGCAGCGGGCATATTTTCATAAAATGGCTGTTTTAGTAGGGCAGCTAGACGAAAAGTATCTGTTTCCCCAGATATGGAAAGATGCAGAAACTTATGAAGAAACGGCTTATCTGTGCCTGCTTCGGGAATGTACAAAATCCATGCTTGAGCAGGTGGAACAGGGACGGCGGGAGAGCAGGGAATACCAGGAATGGCTGGAATCTTATGTCCATGATATGAAGCAGCCCATCTCTGTTATTAAATTAATTGCGGAACGGATGCGGACAGAAGACAGCCGGGATATGCTCTTTGAGCTGGAAACCATGAACCATCTGCTGGAACAGGTACTCTATTATGGGCGGGGCGAAAGCATACACACGGATTTTATTTTTAAAAAGGTGAACTTCATGGAGATTTTAAATGAATGTCTGTCCATGAATAAACAAATGTTGATTCAGAATGGAATCCGCATAGAAATTCCGGAATCTGTTCCTGCGGTATACGGGGATGAGAAAGGCCTTTTATTTCTGCTGAACCAGCTGGTCTATAATGCTGTTGTCTATCGGAGCAGCCAGGAACCGGCAATTACATTTTCTTATGGCATTCAGGATAATTTGCTGCATTTTTACATATGGGACAATGGTTGCGGCATTACCGCTGAAGACCTCCCTAGAGTTTTTGAAAAAGGCTTCACCGGAAAAAATGGAAGAAAAAATCTGCGTTCTACCGGAATGGGACTCTATCTCTGCAAAAAAAATGCAGATGATATGGGCATTGGATTAAGCATTCAATCAGAAGAAAACAAATATACGGAAGTCCGCCTGTCATTGCCTCTGCGCCTGTAGAGGCAATTCTTACGAAAAGGAAAGAATTCTGTAAGAATATATGCTATGTTCCAATGCATACAGGAGGTATGATATATCTGAGGTGATGAATATGGAGACATTATTGAAAATAGAACATATCTCTAAATATTATGGAGAAAATGAGAATGTAACAAAGGCCCTGGATGACGTAAATTTTAACGTTGCAGGGGGAGAGTTTGTGGGAATCATGGGTGCCAGCGGTTCCGGAAAGACAACATTGCTCCAGTGCGTATCCACTTTGGATGACCCCTCCGCAGGAAAGATATATTTAAAGGACCGGGAAATCACACAGTTGACGGAACAGGAGATTGCACGCTTTCGGAGTAAGCATCTGGGATTTGTCTTTCAGGAGTATAACCTTCTGGATACCCTTACCCTGGGAGAGAATATTGAACTGGCACTTACCATACGGAATATGCCACAGGCTGAGATTCCATCTAAGGTAAATACAATTGCTGAAAAACTCGGTATTCTCAATGAACTTCACAAATTTCCCTATGAGGTATCCGGTGGACAGAAGCAGCGCTGTGCCTGTGCAAGAGCGCTGGTGAATGAACCGGATCTGCTCCTTGCTGATGAACCTACCGGAGCGTTGGATTCCGCTTCCAGCGCCATGCTGCTCACTGCAATGAAGGAATTGAATGAAATTCTTGGAATTACAATTCTAATGGTTACGCATGATGCATTTACAGCCAGCCACTGCAGCCGGATTCTCTTTCTGCGTGACGGCAGAATCTTTACGGAGATGCTCAGGGGTAAGAAAGACCGGAAAAAATTCTTCCAGGAAATTCTGGATGTGATGTCCATGTTAGGTGGTGATGTTGCTCATGTACGCTAAGCTAGCCCTGCGGAATGTAAAACGCAGCCTGGGTGACTATGCCGTTTACGTTCTGACACTTGTTTTGAGCATCACATTAATATTTGCCTACAACTCACTGTTGTTTTCCGATGCAATAGCTTCCTTTAACCAGCTGATGGGACAGATGATGAGTATCCTGATCTGTGTAACAGTAATGGTCGTTTTGATTCTGGGATGGCTGATTTCTTATATAACGCGCTTTATATTTGAACAGCGCAGCCGGGAATTTGCCTGTTATATGACAATGGGGATGGAGCGTAAAACCATGAGCCGTCTTTTCCTGACCGAACAGCTGATCATTGGTGTTTCCACCCTGCTTGCGGGTACGGTATTGGGGAATTTCTTTTATCTGGTCTTAAGCCAGGTGATTTTCCGGATGTTTGACAAGGCTTATTATATGGATTTATCCTTTCAGCTGCCGGCTGTGGGATTAACCATTCTCTGTTTTTTTACAATGTTTGCCCTTTCCCTGCTTCGTCAGAACAAAATATTAAAGAAGATCCGCATTAAGGAACTGATGCATTATGAAAGAAAAAATGAGGTTTCTTCTTCTAAAAAAGAGAAGCATGTAAAAGGACAGATGATTTTTGCAGTTCTTGTGGGGATATCTGGAATCCTTTGTCTGGGAACTGCATTTTCCCAGAGGTTATCTGGTTTTCTTGGATTTATCCTGATGATTACAGGCGTTTTGCTGCAGGGCATCAGCCTGCTGTTATTTTACAAAAATCTGTCAGAAAATATTCTAATCCGATATAAGAAGAATGAACGCCGCCGTCTGCACCATCTCAATATCTTTTTTTACAGACAGCTTACCGGACGGCTGAGAACCAATGGAAAACAGATGGGCGTTATCTCAATTCTGCTTCTATTAACGCTGCTGGGACTGGGAGGTGCTGCCTTTATGGCAAATACTTATCAGCAAGATCTGGCAAAAGCAGTTCCATTTGATATAGAAATTGCAGAACTATACGGATCTCTGGATGTCGAAGCCTGCAGGGAATATGTACAGCAGCACAGCAGTATAGAAAAAGAACATGTTTACCATATCTACATGTTAAATGACAGCGAGATCATTTCAACGATCCTGAAAAAGAAACAGCCGGAAGAAAAAGACTATGAAAATTGGGAAGATAATCAAAATATAGACCGCGCCATCCGGCTTTCTGATTATAATGCATTGCTGGGTATGCTTGGCAGAGAATCCGTCACTCTGAAAGAGGATGAATATTTCATCCAGACAGATGAAGCATATTATGCCGGAAAATTTGAAAAAGATCATCCCATACTTACAACCGAAGGGAAAGAATATCAATTGAAGGCTGTCTATCAGAGTGATTTTGCTCAGAATGTGATAAATGAAAGTGGAAACAATACCAGTTCCATTCTCATTCTTCCGGATGAAGTACTCACTACATTACCAAAGGAGCGTCAGTGCTATTTTGCGATGACGGCAGACCGGGAGCAAACGGAGTTTCAATATGAACTTCGGCAGTTTCTAAAGGAAAAGAAAGAAAGTGACGGTGCCAGTTATATCTCAGTATTCACTTATGCAGGCTATAAATCAGAACTCCAGGCAACTTATATGATGCTGGCATTTATCTGCTGCTATGCTGCATTTATCTGCATTTTTATCTGCGCGACAATTCTTGCTGTCCAGCTTTTGAGCAGCAGTAAGAAATACCGTTATCAGTATGAGCAGCTTCAGAGAATGGGAGCTGGTGACCAGGAAATACGAAAATTGATATGGAAACAGACCCTTGTTTATTTTGGAGTTCCAATCCTGCTTCCTTTTCTCTTTGTAATCCTGTATATGGCGGGCATCTGTATCTACAGCCCACTTGTAAGCAAAACACTGCTGCTGTCCTTTTCAGGTGCAAATGGAATTTTTCTAATCATTTATGGCTGTTATTTAATCATCACCTGCCTTCAATACCAGAAAAATGTCCTGCGTGAGCAGAAGAAGTACCATCTGCGGAATTTATTATAGAGTTACCATAAAACAGTTTCAGGAATTGACAGTTTGTATTGGTATGCGTTACACTTTAAACATTAGAACGTATATTTAGAAAGCAGGTGAGAAAATTGCTGCTGTTACCGCGATTTATTAAAATGAGTGTTTATCTCTGTACAAGGTCTGATGATGGGACGAAGCTTGTACAGAGTAAAATCAGATAAATTCGTCCGCATTGGATTTTGTACTTAAAAATCAAATAAATTTTTAAGGAGAAAACCAATGAAAAATAAACCATACAAAAATTTTATCGTATTTTGGGCTTCACAAACCGTTTCCCAGCTCGGCAGTTCCATGACCGGATTTGCCCTGATCATCTGGGCATATAAGCAGACGAATTCAGCAATGACCGTGTCGCTGCTTACCTTTTTTTCTTATGTTCCCTATGTCCTTGTCAGCCTGTTCGCAGGTTCTTTTGTGGACAGGCACAAAAAGAAAAGCATTATGCTTTGGTCGGACAGTATCTCTTTTTTGTGTTCCCTCAGCATTGTGATACTGCTGATCACGGGAAAACTGGAGATCGTTCATATTTATATGGTCAATATCATTACGGGTTTTATGAATTCGTTTCAATCCCCTGCGTCTTCTGTGGTGATTGGAACCATTGTGCCGGAAGATAAGTTATCCAATGCAAGCGGAATGAATTCCCTTTCCTCATCCATGCTGGCGGTGGTTACGCCCATGTTTGCCTCGTTTATCAGCTCATTTTGGGGGTTGGAGGGTGTCATTATAATTGATATGCTAACCTTTTGGTTTGCTTTTTCCGTATTGTTATTTTATATAAAAATACCTGAAACTACGGAAGATATATCTGGTTCTATATGGGATATTTTCAAGGGGTGCAAGGAGGGAATCTCCTTTTTGCTCCAAAACAAAGGTCTGTGGTATCTGATTATCAGTATGGCATTTATGAATTTCTTTTCAAGGCTGACTTACGAGAATATTCTTCCGGCAATGCTTTTGGCACGAAGCGGTGGAAACGAAACCATACTTGGGACTGTCAGCGGATTACTTGGAGTGGGCGGAATAGCAGGGGGATTATATGTTTCATTCTTTAAAATCCCAAAAAGTCCGGTTAAAATGATTTACTTTTCTGCTGCATTTTCTTTTATCGCAGGTGATCTGCTGATGGGATTGGGATCAAACATCTGGATCTGGTGTATTGCCGGGATTGCAGCCAGTGTGCCTATTCCTTTTATCAGCGCCGGGCAAAATGTAATCATATACCAGAGCCTGTCCAAAGATATGCAGGGCAGGGTATTTGCGGTACGAAATGCAGTGCAGTATGCGTCTATTCCCATGGGTATACTTATAGGAGGCTTTCTTGCAGACTATGTGTTTGAGCCGTTTATGCAGACCCGTCATCCCCTTGCGCTGCTTCTGCAGGGGATTGTAGGGAGCGGAAGCGGCAGCGGAATGTCGGTTATGTTTCTGTGCACCGGTATATTAGGATTTATCACAAGCGTTCTGTGGTATCGCAACCCGGAGCTTAAAAAACTAAAATAATTGAATTAACACTCAGGTCCCGGTTGTGGTTCGCAGATTCCAAGCTGCTTTTTAAATAAAGACCGGAAGACAAGTCTCACAAAGGGGCCTGCAAAAAAAATCTGCCAGCATAGTGCCATGGGAAAATTCATAGCTGTTGTCTGGAACCACACAGCAATAATCTCTTTACCCGGGTGTTTAAAGAGGATAGCAGCAGCCAGACTCATGACCGGGCACATCAGGCATACGATTACGCTGGAAATCACCAGGGTGATAAATATGGGGCGGTCTTTGGGGGTTACAATGCGAAAGGCAATGAGGTGTGACAGTTTTTCTACTGCAAAAAACTCCAGTATAAACGCAAGGGGCCACATAATTACCAGTTCATGAAACGCCAGTAGAAATACCTCGTTTGTCATTCCGCCCCGATTGACTGCTATGTTATAACAGATCATAGCATAGACCATGGCGAAGGCCATGAGAATTGTGAAAATAATATTTTGTGCTTTGGTTTTTGGCATTTTTTAAATCTCCTTTTCTTAAAAAAGTGCGCAAAAATACACGTGTGTTGTTCGTTAATCAGGCGAGCAAAATGCACACATGTATCGTTTCCAATTAAAACCAAAGTATTTTTGTCGTTATGTAATTTTAACGGAGGTAAGTATATCATAAAATTGGAAGCTTGGTAAGTACTTTTTTATAATTCTTCGATTGTCTTTAAGGATTCCGTGTATTTTATTCCGGTTTCCCTCTCTTTTTTATAAAGCCATGCACAAAAAAACAGTGCCAGGATCTCTGTTACAGGAAAGGTGAACCATACAAAGAAAAGTCCCTTAAAATGAAACACCCAAGCCAGCGGTACCAGAAGAATGACCTGGCGGAGAATCGTTAAACTGATGCTGGCATTTCCCTTATTGACTCCCTGAAAATAAACGCTAAACATAATCACAAAAGCCGCCGGTATAAAACTGATCGAAATAATACGCAGTGCAGAACGTCCGATATCCAGTATTTCCTGGTTTTTAGAAAAAATCAATAGCAGCTTTTCCGGCATTGCAATAAATATGACACAACCCACAAGCATTACCATACAGGAAACGGCGATGGAACACCGCAGCGTCTGCTTCACACGCCCATGATCCTTTGCCCCGTAGTTGAAGCTGATGATAGGCAGGATGACCTGCTGTAATCCCATAAGCGGAATAAAGAAGAATGTCTGTAATTTATAATAAATGCCCAGTACCGTGACCGCATTTTCCGTAAACTGCTTTAAAATCAGGTTCAACCCCACCATATAAAGGGTATACAGAGACTGCATAACGATGGAAGGAAGTCCTGTCTGATAAATCAAAATGCAATTTTTCATACTTAATTTTCCTTTCAGCGAGCATTTACGCAAAACGGAGACCAGGACGATCATCATGGCGCACCACTGTCCGATCACCGTGGCAATAGCAGCCCCCTGAATTCCCAGCGCCGGGAAGCCGAAACGGCCGAATATTAATAGTGGATCTAAGACAACGTTGATCAGCGCTCCGGCAATCTGGGCATACATTGGAAGCAGCATATTTTCTTTTGCCTGTAATATCTTGGTGCAGTTTGCCTCCAAAAACATACCAAGGGAAAAAGCGAAGATGATCCGGCAGTACTGGATTCCCAGTTCCCGCACCAGTGCCTGATCCGAAGAAAAGTCACAATAGGCATTCATGCACAGCAATCCGAATACAGCAAAGATTAGAAAGTTGAATATCCCTAAGAAGAGTCCGCTTTTAACGATATTATTCTGATATTTAACGTCACCGGCTCCATCCATTCTGGAGATCAGAATGTTAATGCCCGTTCCGGTTCCCGTAGCGATGGCGGTCATCAAAAGCTGGATTGGGAAGATGATCGATAATGCGGTCAATCCTTCTGCCGAATACTGTGCGACAAAATAACTGTCCACAATATTGTAGACAGACTGAATCAGTAATGCGAGCATCACCGGCGGGCACAATTTCAATAATATTTTCCATATAGGTGTCTGTTTCATAATTCTTTATCCTCTTTCTTTTTTGCAAAGAATAAAGGATGGAGTAACTACATTGTCAAGTGTTTTTTATTAAATGTGCTTTTATTTCGCAGTAATAATCATCGATATAATCAAAAAGCTGCAGACCTAACTCTTCCGCGTAGACTTCGTCTGTAGTATATCCATTGTCTTTCATCCATTGTATCAGCGGCTGTAAATCAGCAGTATCTTTTACAATACGCACGATACAGACCGCATAATATCCAGACGGAAGCAGGTAGAGATTATCCGGATTGACGTGTTCATATTTACAGTCTGCAATTTTTAAATATTCTCTGTATTTACAAATTCTATCCTGTGCCATCTCTTCCGGGTCAATGAGATAACCATATTTTCTCTGAATGGAGCCTGCATATTGCAGCTCATATTTGGCGGCTTCCTGCATATTGGCATGATAAGAGCTTACATCTCGTTTTATAATCCCAGTTATAACCGTTTCCTCATCCAGCCATTTCAACTGCACATCTGCCAGATTTAAATCGGAGGAGATCCGCCTGTTTTCCTGGTCATACCATAGAATATCCTCTGCAACCTGCTGATAATAAGCACTTAAACGCAAAGCTTCATTGCGATAGTCCATGAGCAGCTGGGTTATCTTCGCATTATCATGAAAATTTAGAATCTGTTTTACTTTTTCCAGGGGAACGCTTAATTTCCGGCAGGTTGTTATAATGTCCAGCTGCCACAGGTTCCATCGGGAATAATACCGGTACTGATTTGTTTGATCGGTAAAATCCGGCGTCAGTAATCCGATTTTATTATAGAAATGCAGTGTATCCTTTGAAATTCCGGTAATTTTGCTGACTTCGCCAATCAGATAGTATCCTTCTTTCAATTTTTTCCTCCTTCAATGAATTTGCCTTTTATAGAATTTTATTATCATACCGTAGAAACCCTGGAATTACAAGACTGTATTACAAACCAGAACGATTCAGAATTCAAGCCGCAATGACAATTTCACCAAAAAAGAACGTAAAAAATTGGAAGAAACATAGAAAGTACTTGAGAAGGGTAATATACAATTGACTTCTTCAGCGGTCTATGCTATGATTTTTCCATGCGAAGGATAGTGATTGTGTATACAAGCTAAACCTGTATGTAGAAATGATTTTGAGAGCCAGTGCTTTCAGATTTATTTGTGCATATAGGTTTTTTTATTGCCAAATTGCACTTTTGGCGTAAAGGGGGAAATGATAAATGAGGATATTTAAAGCTCTGAACAACAATGTTGCGGTTGTCATTGACGAAAAAGACCAGGAAAAAATTGTCATGGGCAGGGGTATCTGCTTTAAGAAAAAAGCAGGAGATGATATTGATTCCGATATGATTGATAAAATGTTTTTTCTGTCCGCACCGGATGCACATCATAAATTCCAGGTACTGATCCAGGATGTACCCATGGAACATATTGTTATCGGAGAGGAAATTATTTCAGAAGCCAAATTGCGGCTTGGCAAAAAACTCAACGATATGGTTTATATTTCCCTCATTGATCATGTACATACTTCCATTCTCCGCTTCCTGGATGGCGTCACCGTAAAAAATGTCCTGTTATGGGATATCCGAAGATTTTATAAAGACGAATTTCAGGTGGGACTCTGGGCGCTGGACTTCATTGAGGAAAAATGTAAAGTCCGGCTTCCCGACGATGAGGCGGGTTTTATCGCTCTTCATTTGGCAAATGCCCAGATGGATCAGGCAAAAATGCATAATATGTATGAAATCACCCGGATTATGCAGGAAATTGTCAATATCGTTAAATATTACTTTCAAATCGAGTTTAATGAGGATGATGTTTATTACTATCGTTTTATTACGCATTTGAAATTTTTTGCCAAGCGTCTTATCGATCACAATATTTACGAAGAGGATGATAATGACGACTTGTGGGATGTGATTAAAGCCAAGTACCAGAACGCTTTTCGCTGTGTAGAGAAAATCACAAAGTTTATATTAAAAAAATACGAATACCAGTTATCAAAAGAAGAACAGATCTATCTCACGATTCATATCGAACGTGTGGTAAATAAGGCAGTTCAATAAAGAAGACCACATCATACCATGTATGCCAGGATGGTGACATTCAGTTGGCCAAACCTTCAGAAAATAAAATTATTAATGGAGGACAAAAAATGGGTAAGTATGAGAATCTGGCAAGAGAAATTGTGAACAATGTAGGCGGCAGGGAAAATGTCAGCAGCCTCACACACTGTATTACAAGGCTTCGTTTTAAACTAAAGGACGAAAGCAAAGCAAATGATGATATCATCAAAAATATGGATGGTGTCGTCACCGTCATGAAAAGCGGCGGACAGTATCAGGTGGTAATCGGGAATCATGTGCCTGATGTATATGCCGATGTTCTAAACCTGATTGGTTTAGAAGAGGGAAGTTCGGACAAAGAGGACGATTCCCGGTCCGGGAATCTGTTTAACCGGGCAATTGATGTTATCTCCGGTATCTTTCAGCCGATCCTTGGAATCATGGCGGCCTGCGGTATGGTAAAAGGGTTAAATGCTTTGTTTGTGGCACTGGGGTTATACACAGATGCCAGCGGCGGATATCTGGTGTTAAATGCCATCGGAGACGGACTTTTTAACTATATGCCCCTGTTCCTTGGATACACGGCAGCCAAGAAGTTTCATTTAAAACCGATGCTGGGTTTAGTAATTGGCGCCATTATGTGTTATCCCACCATACAGGGCAGTGCACTGGAAGCAGGCGGACAGGCACTCTACACGCTGTTTAGCGGAACTGTGTTTGAATCTCAGGTGTACACGGAGTTTTTTGGAATTCCCCTGATTGCCATGAATTATACAGGTACCGTAATCCCGGTAATCTTTGTAGTATACTTTGCATCAAAATGCGAGAAATTTTTCAATAAACTTATACCGGATCTGGTGAAATTTTTCTTTGTGCCTATGCTGACACTGCTGGTGGCTATTCCAGCTGGCTTCCTTCTCATCGGTCCTCTGGCGACCTTTGGGTCTGCTGTTATTGCAGAAGCTGTAATGTCCGTTCGGAACTTCAGCCCTATGTTAGCCGGAGCCATAGTGGGGTTAACCTGGCAGGTACTGGTAATATTCGGGCTGCACTGGGGCTTCATTCCGGTTTATATCAATAACATTATGACAAACGGTTATGATAATGTAATGATGCCGTTCTTTGCATGTACCTTTGCAACTTCGGCGGTGGTGCTGGCAATCTTCTTTAAAACGAAAAATAAGAAGCTCAAAGAAATGGCTCTGCCAAATTTTATTTCCGGTATTTTCGGCGTAACGGAGCCTGCAATTTATGGTATTTTGCTGCCGCTTAAGAAACCTTTCATCATAAGCTGTATCGTTGGCGGCATCGGCGGTGGTTTTTACGGAGCTTTTAACTTCCGGAAATTTATGATGGGAGGTATGGGGATATTTGAGTTCCCGGCAATGATTGAACCGGATGGTAGTATGGGGAATTTGATTGTGGCATTTGCCGGTGTAATCATAACAATGGTAATTGCATTTACCGCTACCATGATTCTGTACAGGGAAAAAGCGGGAACAGACCTAACGGATATAACAGATACAAGAGGTACAGCAGATATAAAAAACCTGTCAGATAAAACAGGAATTACAAAGGTATCAGAACGAACAGACACAACAGATCTGTCAGATACTGTAAATATATACCCGGCTAATTCAAATCCGACAGGCGCTGAAAACCAGAAATCCATGTTTAAACAATTGGATATCGGAAGTCCTGTGAAAGGAAAGGTTCTGAAACTGGAATCCATAACGGATGACGCCTTTGCTTCCGGTGTGCTGGGAAAAGGAGCCGCCATATTACCGGAGGAAGGCAAAGTATTTGCCCCGGCGGACGCAGTGGTATCCACCCTGTTTCCAACGCTCCACGCCCTTGGGTTGGAAACGGAGGAAGGCGTTGAAATACTGATTCATATCGGATTAGACACAGTACAGCTGAACGGAGAAGGCTTTGAGGCTTTTGTCAGGGAAGGGGAACGGGTACAAAAGGGGCAGCTTCTGATTGCATTTGATAAAGATTTCATAGAATCAAAAGGCTTTTGTATGGAAACTCCGGTAATCGTAACTAATTCTGATGATTATCTGGAAGTAATTGAAGTTGCTGTCAATCAGGTAAGTCCAGGTGAAAACCTGTTGAAAATATTGAGATAGGGGGTGATTGTATGGGATTTCCAAAGGATTTTATGTGGGGCGGAGCAACGGCCGCCAACCAATGTGAGGGCGGTATACGGGAAGGCGGAAGAGGTGCCGCAAATGTAGATATGTGTCCGTCAGGCAAAGACAGGCATGCCGTTATCACCGGGCACCTGAAGATGCTGGAGATGGATCAAACCCATAGCTATCCCGCAGCGGAAGGGATTGATTTGTACCATCATTTCCGGGAAGATATCCGGCTTTTTGGAGAAATGGGCTTTCGGGTATACCGTTTGAGTATTGCCTGGACCAGAATATTTCCAAAGGGGGATGAAGAAGAGCCGAACGAAGAAGGTCTGAGATTCTACGAAGAAATTTTCCGGGAATGTAAAAAGTATCAGATCCAGCCCCTGGTAACTATTTCCCATTTTGACTGTCCCATCTGGCTGATTAAAAAATACGGCGGATGGCGCAACAGAATGCTTATTGATTTTTATCTCCATCTATGCGAAGTTCTGTTTACCCGTTTTCGGGAATATGTGACTTATTGGCTGACGTTCAATGAAATTAATATGATTCTGCATGCTCCGTTTATGGGAGCCGGAATTTATTTTGAAGAAGGCGAAAATGAAGAGCAGATTAAGTACCAGGCTGCCCATCACGAATTGATAGCCAGCGCACTTGCCACCCGGATGGCACATGAAATCAATCCGGAAAATAAAATAGGATGTATGTTTGCGGCAGGAAGTGCCTATCCTTATACCTGTAAACCGGAAGATGTATGGGAGGCATTACTCACAGATCAGGAAAATTACTTTTTTGTAGATGTGCAGGCAAGGGGATATTATCCATCCTATGCCAAAAAACGTCTTCGTAAAAGGGGCATTTTCCCCTTGATGGAAGAGGGGGATTCAGAAATTTTAAAGCGGTATCCGGTGGATTTTATATCCTTTTCATATTATAACAGCAGATGCATAGCAGCTCCCGGGAGCGGGCAGGATGAGGCTCCTGGAAATCTTTTTAAGTCAGCCAAGAATCCCTGGCTGAACTTCAGTGAATGGGGATGGCCCATTGACCCACTGGGTCTTCGGATTACCTTAAACCAAGTGTACGACAGATATCAGAAACCGCTGTTTATTGTGGAAAACGGGCTGGGTGCTGCTGATGTGCCGGATGAGAACGGATATGTAGAGGATGATTACCGCATTGAGTATCTGGATGCACATATCCGCGCTATGATGGCAGCGGTGGAAGAGGACGGTGTGGAACTGATGGGTTATACAGCCTGGGCACCGATAGACCTGATCAGTGCAGGAAGCGGTGAGATGAAAAAACGCTATGGTTTCATCTATGTGGATAAACAGGATGACGGAAGCGGAACTCTTGCCAGGTTTAGGAAAAAATCATTTTATTGGTATCAGCGCGTAATTGCGACAAATGGAGAAAATCTAAAGGAGGATTAGAACATGAAGAATTTTAGTTATGTAGTCAAAGATGAGGTAGGAATTCACGCAAGGCCGGCAGGACTGCTGGTAAAAGAGGCAAAAAAATACGAAAGCAAAATCACGCTGTCAAAAGACGGAAAGTCAGCAGATGCAAATAAGCTGATGGCTGTGATGAGTCTGGGAGTAAAGTGCGGTCAGACCGTGGAAATTGAGATTACAGGTGCTGACGAGGAAAATGCGTATCAGGGTATGAAAAAATTCTTTGAAGAAACATTATAATCATCGTTAAATACATTGAGGAGGCAAATAAATGCTAAAATTATCAGGAAAATCGGTATATAAAGGAATCGTTATGGGACCTGTTGTGGTCCTGAAAAATAACGACCACCAGGTAAAACGTAAAAAGATTGAACATGCAGAATTGGAAATTGAAAGAGTGGAAAAGGCTCTGGAAGCGGCAAAAGAGCAGCTTCAGAAATTATATGATAAGGCGGTAAAAGAAGTAGGCGAAGCAAGTGCTGCCATTTTCGAAGTCCACCAGATGATGCTGGAAGATGAAGATTATCTGGATTCCATACACAATTCCATCCGAACAGAAATGATCAATGCGGAGTATGCCGTTGCCGTTACCGGAGATAATTTTTCCGCAATGTTTGCCAACATGGATGATGACTATATGAAAGCCCGGGCAGCGGATATCAAGGATATATCCAATCGCCTGGTTCAGAACCTGGAAGGAAAGGGCGAGCTGGACTTAAGTACCATGGAAGCGGCAATCATTGTGGCGGATGACTTAAGCCCCAGTGAAACCGTTCAGATGGATAAAGAAAAAATACTGGCATTCGTAACCGTTCATGGCTCCACTAATTCCCATACAGCTATCCTGGCTCGTATGATGAATATTCCGGCACTGATCGGGGTACCGGTGAACCTGGAAGAAATCCAAAGCGGTATGGAAGCAATCGTGGATGGATTTACCGGGGAAGTAATATTTGAGCCCTCCGCAGATTTATGCAGCCAGACTGAAGCCAGAATTCAGGAAGAAAAAGAAAAGCTGGAACTTTTAAATACGTTAAAGGGCAAAGAAAATGTTACTCTTGGCGGAAAGAAAATCAATATTTATGCCAACATCGGCAGCGTAGGTGATGTGGGGTATGTTCTGGAAAATGATGCCGGAGGCATTGGTTTATTCCGCAGTGAATTCTTATATCTTGGTAAATCGGAATTTCCCACTGAGGAAGAGCAATTCCGGGCATACAGACAGGTAGTGCAGATGATGGCAGGCAAAAAAGTAATTATCCGTACTTTAGATATCGGTGCGGATAAGCAGGTAGAATATTTTAACCTGGGCAAAGAAGACAACCCTGCTCTGGGTTACCGGGCAATCCGTATCTGCCTGAAACAGCCTGATATTTTCAAAACGCAGCTTCGTGCACTTTTTCGGGCAGCTGTATATGGAAACCTGTCCATTATGTATCCGATGATTACATCCACAGAAGAGGTCCATCAGATTTATGAGATCGTAAACGAAGTGAAAGAAGAGCTGGAGAAAGAGCAGATTCCTTATAAAGTACCGGAACAGGGGATTATGATCGAAACACCTGCTGCTGTCATGATCAGCGATGAACTGGCTGAGATCGTGGATTTCTTCAGCATTGGGACAAATGATTTAACCCAGTACACGCTGGCAATTGACAGGCAGAATGAAAAACTGGATGACTTTTATAATCCTCATCACAAAGCAATTCTGAAAATGATTCAAATGGTGGTGGACAATGCCCACAAGTATGGAAAATGGGCTGGTATCTGCGGAGAATTAGGTGCAGACCCGGAATTGACAGAGCAATTCATCCGTATGGGCGTGGATGAACTGTCGGTTGCGCCTTCCATGATTCTCAAACTGAGAAAGCAGATCCGTGAAATGGCGGATTAGAATAGATTTTGGGGTTTGCTGAGTAAGGACGCTTTGTATACAGAGGTTGTGTACGGAAAGAGAAGGGGGTGGACCAGGACATTGGTTTGGAATGCTTACCGCAGAACTGGCATTTTCTAACCTTTCCGAAGCCCTTTTTGGCGGCAAGGTAAGTAAATGCTCAGATCTGCTATACGCATTCCAAACCAATGTCCTGGTCCGCCCCCTTCTCTTTCC
>OASR01000076.1_pt1 | contig 70286 bp, 87 predicted proteins | sample 1475751 | NCBI WGS metagenome assembly OASR01 (sample SAMEA2579907, study PRJEB22360) | human gut metagenome | biome: human gut; feature: human-associated habitat; material: faeces | place: Denmark | collected 2008/2010 | reverse complement strand
TTAGCAGGCGTGCAGCGCACCGGCACCGCGGCGCTGGCGGACCAGCCGCTGACCGCCCTTTCCGGCGGCCAGCGGCAGCGGGCTTTTCTGGCGCTGCTGCTGGCGCAGGATACGCCGCTGGTGCTGCTCGATGAGCCAACGACCTGGCTGGATATTAATCATCAGGTGGAACTGATGACGCTGATGCGCGAGCTGCAGCGGATGGGAAAAACCGTGGTTACCGTGCTGCACGATCTCAACCAGGCCAGCCGCTACTGCGATCATCTGGTGGTGCTTGAAGGGGGTCAGGTGCGGGCTCAAGGTTCAGCGGAAACGGTGCTGACGCCGGAGATGCTGCGGGAGATCTTTCACCTGGAAGCGGAAATTCACCCGGAGCCGGTGTCGCAGCGCCCGATGTGCGTGGTGAAATAACCCGGGTAAGGCGCCCTGCGCCCTACCCGAAGTTAATCAGTAGGTGTGGAAGTACTGCTGGATCACCTGCGGATTTTTCGTTTGCGTCAGCGCCGTCATCAGCAGGATGCGCGCTTTTGCCGGGTTGAGCGAATCGGATACCAGCCCCGGCTGGCCATCATCAACCGGCACGACGCCGCTGCCGGTGCGCGAGGCGCGAACCACCACGATACCGGCTTTTTCCGCTTTTTCGATCCCCGCCGCGCTGCGTACGGAGACCGATCCCGCGCCGGTGCCCGCATAGATAATGCCGTCTACATGGTGCGCGATCGCCGCGTCATACATATATTCAGGGTCATCCTGATAGCCATAAATAATGACTACCTTCGGCAGCGCGTTAAGCTGGCGGACGTCAAAAACCGAGCGCACGGTATGAATTTTATCCACGCGCGTTTCGAACTGCGGTTTGCCGCTTACGATAACGCCCAGATAGCCCTCTTCCGGCGCCTTGAAGGTATCCAGCGTTGTGGCATTGGTCTTCGTAACGAAACGCGCGGCGCCAATGCGATCATTGAGGACCACCATCACGCCGCGGCCTTTCGCTTGCGGATCGGCCGCCACGGTCACCGCTTCCAGCAGGTTCATCGGGCCGTCGGCGCTGATGGCCGTGGCCGGACGCATCGCCGCCGTGAAGACCACCGGTTTATTGCTTTTTACCGTCAGGTTGAGGAAGTAAGGCGTCTCGTCCAGAGTATCGGTGCCGTGGGTAATCACCACGCCGTCGACATCATCGCGGGCCAGCAGCTCATTGACGCGTTTTGACAGCTTGAGAATAATGTCGCTGGTCATATTTTCGCTGCCGATATTGGCAACCTGTTCGCCGTCAACGCGGGCGACTTTGCTCATCTCAGGCACGGCGTTAATCAGCGTCTGGACGCCAATCGCGCCGGCTTTGTACCCGGTAGTCTGGGTATTGCTGGCTGCCGAACCGGCAATCGTTCCTCCGGTCGCCAGGATAACGATATGCGGCAGACGCGTGTCACTAAATGCAAAAGCGCTTATCGTCAGTAACGTAATTGCCAGTAATGCTCTAAAATTCATCATGACTCATCCCAAAATAGATATTAAATATATTCGCGCAGAGAGAATGCAAACGGCTTGCCAGGATTTAATATATTTTACCTGTTAAAAGTGATTAACTATCAGACAAAAAAGGATTTTTACTTCGTTCTGAGCGCTACTTTGGTGCAGGAACGCGCTAAAAACGGGCATGACATAAAAGCGAAATCAGAATCAACTTATTCAATCTATTTTGTCGTGTCGGCATCGCTATCAACGAAATAGACCAACACGATGCGGGTAATGCGATGGAGAAAACGATGCGTATCGCCTTAAAATCAGCATTGATGCTTACCTCCCGCGTCATACAAGTAATTAATCCCGAATTACACCTGCATATGCAACGCACGGCGCTGATTGCGCTGGAGCTTGCGCAGGCATCGGGCCTATCGCGCCGGCAGCAGCAAACTATCTTTTGCGCCGCGCTGCTGCACGACATTGGCGTGCTGGGCGATAAAAGGGCGTTTTCGTCGCTGAACGCCATCGATAACCTCAATGACCCACATCAGCACCGGGGAGCCGAAATGCTGGCCGGGTTAGCCACCCTGGCCCCCATCCTGCCGATTATCCGCGATCACCATTTTAGCCCAAACCACAGAGGCAGCCTCGAACAGCATATTGTCTATTTTGCCGACGTTTTTGAACGCCAGCTCCCTGGTGATAAGAGCGCAACCACCTATCAAACCGATATGAGTATTGATAACTTCCGCGCGCTTTACCAGGCGATCGACCCGCCGCTGTGTCAGACCTTGTGCCAGCTCGCAGAAAAAGAGCATTTTTGGCTGCATCTTAATCCCGGACATATTCAGCGAATGTTGGAAATCATCGGCCCCATCAACGATGTGTATATCGATATCGACGGACTGAAAGATATCTGTCTACTTATTGCCAAAATTGTCGATACCTACAGCAGCTTTACCGCCAGCCACAGTCTGAAGGTTGGTCAAATTTCGCGCGCCCTCGCCGCTTATATGAGTCTGCCGGATCTGGAGTGCAGGAAGATTGAGATTGCCGGTTATTTGCACGATATCGGCAAAGTGTATATTCCGCTGGCAATCCTCGAGAAACAGGGTGAGCTGAACGACGAAGAGTTGCTTCAGGTTCGCGAGCATAGCTATATGACCGGCGAAATTCTTAGCACCTTCAGCGAACTCGGCGAGATAATTAACTGGGCCGCAAACCATCATGAAAAACTGGATGGCAGCGGTTATCCGCTTCATCTCAATGAGGATTACCTGCAACTACCGGATCGGATTATCGCCATCGCGGATATATTCACCGCGCTGACCGAAGACCGCCCCTATCGCCCAGGAATGCGCCGTCAGCAAGCGTTACAGCTGATAGAGAGTGATGTTATAAATGGCGCGTTGGATAAAGATGTGTATCGCATATTGCATCAGCATGCCGAAGCGCTGCACGCTATTATTACTCACACGCTGCCCCCTTAATCACCGGCTTTTTCTGGTGAAGCCGGTGCGCAACGATAAAAACAAAATAATTCATCTGCACGCAAGGAATATTCGGTGAGAATCGCCACCATGACCAACTGGGCCTACGGGATCACCGTCGCCCTGACCCTCGCCTCAGGCATCGCAATGCTGATGGCTTCAAGTGCGGATAATGCCGAACGCCGCGCCGTCGAACAACGCCAGGTGTTCGACCAGCTAAGCGAAGAAGTGGAAAGCGGCGCCTGGGAGCTTTCCGATCTCGCGCGACTTTACATCATCAAAAAAAATCAGGATGTGCTGCAGGAGTACCGGCAGCAAACTCAGGCCATCACCGCCATTGAACGCCGGCTAGTAAAGCTGAAAGACAATGGCGCAACCGCTGAAGAGCTGGCGCTGCTGCGCGAGGGGTTACAGATGGCCGATGAACTCCAGGACGAGCAGCGGACGGCGCTGGCGCAGGTTGCCAGGGGCGAGGAAAAAGAGGCGGTCAACCTGCTTTACGGCACCGCCTATGAGCAGGAGCTCGAGCGGGTCCAGACGCAGCTTGACCACTTTCGCCTGATGCTCGAAGGCCGGGTGAATAAAACCATTGCCGAGGCGACGGAGAAATCGCGGATCTGGCGTACGCTCTCTGAGGTCATGGTTGGGCTCACGGCGCTGATGTTCCTGTTTGTGCTGGGCTTTATTCTTAAGCGGCGGGTGCTGTATCCCGTCGTCCGTCTGAGCGATGTCGTGCAGCGGCTGGCCTCGCAGGATTACGCGGTTGAAACGCCGCAGTTTACCCAGATTGATGAAATTGGCGATATGGCCCAGGCCATTCGCATCTTTCGCGAGAACGGGCTGGCGCGCCAGCGGCTGGAACAAGAGCGCGACGCCGATTGGGCGGTCCGCGAGCTGCTGGCGCGGATGACCCAGCGTTTACAGGGCTGCGAATCCTTCGAGGACGTGATCAAGGTTGCCGAGCTTTTCGCGCCGAATATCGCCCCGGCGATCCCGGGGCGACTGTATATTCTTGATACCGATCCCTGGCAGATGCGCTGCGTGGCGCAGTGGCTTTCTCCGCCGCTTGAAGCGGACGTCTTTCATCCGGATAACTGCTGGGCCGTGCGGCGCGGGCTGAGCCATCCGCCGGTCAACGGTGAGCCGGATATCGCCTGTTATCACCTGTCGGAATCGCAGGCTAATCAGTCGCTATGCGTGCCGTTGATTGCGCAGGGAGAAGCGATTGGCCTGCTCTCCTTCAGCAACGTTACTTCCGCGACCGCCCCTTCCCGCGCCTATCTTGAACTGATGGCTGAAGCGCTGGGTCTGGCGCTGGCGAATCAGCGTTTGCGCAACGCGCTGCTGGAAAAGGCGCTGTTTGATTCATTAACCGGCCTGCGTAACCGCCACCACCTGGATGACGCTCTGCATACCCAAATGAATCTGGCGGTTCGCAACGGCACGCCGCTGAGCTGCCTGATGATCGATATCGATCACTTTAAGGCGATTAATGATAGTTACGGTCACGAGGCGGGCGACCTGGTGATCAAAAGCGTCGCCGCGATTATTCAACGCGCGGTGCGCGATATCGGCATGGCCTTCCGCTATGGCGGCGAAGAGTTCCTGGTGCTGCTGGGTGGAACCGATGAACAGTCCGCGATGGTCTGCGCGAACGATATCTATAACAGCGTGCACCTGTTGACCCTACGCTACGGCCTCGCTGAGATTGGCCAGATCGATGTCTCCATCGGCATCGCCAGCTACCCCCAGCATACGCAAAGCGACAGCCTGCTGCGCGCGGCCGATGCAGCGCTCTACCGGGCCAAAGAGCTGGGGCGGTCGAGAATTGTGAGTTTTGGGATGTTAAAGGCGGATTGAGCCTCGTTCCAGAAGGCGAAGATGCCCTATTCACCCGTGCTCATGAAAGCCGACGCGCGGGTGAATAACGCTCACATCACGCTTAATAGCGCGTCTTCCATCAGTTGCCCCAACAGCGCCCGCGCTCCGTGAACCCCGTCGTTCCCCTGGCCGTGCGTCAGCGTAATACCGAGATTCCCCGGCGATGGCAGCAGGCTTCCCGCCACGCGCAGGTTGCCGGGCATGCCGATGCGCGTACGTACGGTAATGCCCAGTCCGGCCTGCACCGCCGCCCAGATGCCGCTCAGACTATGGCTGATAAACACCACCTGCCAGGCGATGTTGGCCCGGTCCAGACAGTCGATGGCGCGGGAACGCATCAGGCACGGGCTGTCCAGCATCACCAACGGCAACGGCTTGCCCTCCGCCAGCAGCGCGGCAATATCCAGCTGCGGATGGGTTATCCACTCCAGCCGGCTCTGGCCGATCGGTTTGCCTTCACGCTGCGCGCTCTCCGGCTGCCACAGCAGCGCCATATCAAGCATATTGTCATTGAGGGCGTTGAGCAGCGCCCGATTGCGATCGACACGGGCAATAATTCGCATTCCTGGATGGTGACGTTTGAACTCGCCAAGAATGCCGGGCATAAGCGACTCGCCAAAATCCTCCTGCATGCCAATGCGTATTTCTCCCTGCAAAAGTTCGCCCTGCAGGACTCGCTGCGCTTCATCGTTCAGCGCCAGCAGACGCCGGGCATAGCCCATAATTATCTCGCCATTCTGCGTCAGCGCCAGGTGGCGGCCTCTCTTCTCCACCAGAGCGGTGCCGCACTGCTGCTCCAGCTTTTTCAGCTGAGCGCTCACCGCCGAAGTTGAACGGCAGAGGCGACCTGCCGCCTGCGCAAAGCTACCGCATTCAATACCGGTGACAAAACTGCGCAGCGCGTCGAGATCGAACGTGAGTGGGAGCTTATTCATGATTGTCCTGATAAACGGGATGAACGGTCTAATATAATTCAATTTTCAGGATTGAAACAGCGCGCCAGAATGACGTTATTGTCAATACGGAGAGATAACGATGGCCAACCCCCTCGATCGTGAAACCCTGGCTCGCATCGCGCCGAAGCTAGCCGAGCTGAGTCAGAATGTACTTTTTAATGATATCTGGACGCGTGAACCGCTTTCTCCCCGCGAGCGCAGCCTGGTGACGCTCGGCGCGCTGACGGCGCTGGGCCGCGTTCAGCAGCTCCCCTGGCATATCCGCTTCGCCCAGCAAAATGGCCTGACCCGTGAAGAAATCGTTGAGGTTTTCACCCATCTGGCATTCTACGCCGGCTGGCCCGCGGCGGTTTCCGCCCTCGAATGCCTGCAAGAGGAGTAACGCCGATGCCCTTTACCCGCATTAGCCTCCATCAGAGTTATAACGATACGCAAATCATGCAGATTTCCGACATTCTGCAACAGAGCCTTGAAACAGAATTTGCCGTCCCGCCCCACGATCGCTTTCAGGTTTTCGAACGGCTGCCGGCGAACCAGCATGTGTTCGACCGCCGCTATAAAAGCGCTGGCCGCAGCGACAGTTTTATTCAGTTCCATCTTCTGGCAGGTAAGCCTCGTTCAGTGGAGCAGAAGAGGAACTTCTGCCGTACCCTGTGCCAGCGGCTGCAGACGAAACTGCATATTAGTCCGGATGATGTGATGGTGATGATGCAGTTCAATACCGCCGATGAGTGGAGTTTCAGCCACGGGCTGCTGCTCTCTGAGGAGGCGTGATGATGGTGATGCCGTATCGTTTTACCTGGCCGGGCCGACTCCCCAGGACTCTCACTGACCGACGCATTGAGCAAAACGGCGCCAGGCTTATCATTCAGGTGTAATAAAAAAACGGGAGCCCATCGGCTCCCGTTTTTGTCTAACCCAGAGACGGGATTACATGTTTGCGATGATTGCGTCGCCAAACTCTGAACATTTCAGCAGCTTAGCGCCTTCCATCAGACGCTCAAAGTCATAGGTCACGGTCTTGGCAGCAATTGCGCCTTCAGTGCCTTTAACGATTAAGTCTGCGGCTTCGAACCACTGCATGTGGCGCAGCAGTACATGACTAACTGATATTTATCCCTATGAAAAATCTAATAAAAAATTATAATAATGACATTTTCCCAGCCTCAAACCGCACCATCTAACCAACTGATTTTCCAATAATTGTTTATAGTTTTGGGGAAAATATCCACAATTTAATGAGCTGGTTGGCCCTCAGGCATGTGTCTCAACTAATTCCGCAACTTTCGTCATCTTCTATGCTTTCAGTCTGACAGCTGTAGGTAACTATGTGTGGACATTTGCTCAATCAAAAACTCGTGAGGAATAACCTCGTCTACGTTTTCGAACAGGCGAGCGTGATTTCGTCTTTTCCCCTGATATGATAGGAACCACGCAAATATTCAGCGTTTCTATTCAATGAATATTTTTATACTAGCGTGATATCCATATATTTTTACGCTGATTTATGTTCAATTTTTGAATGCCCTTGAAACTTCACTTTAATTTTGTCATTAGTAAAAACTCGCTCCATTATTTAAATTATTGATCACCATACCTTTCATATTAAGTTCACCCGCGAATACGAGCATACACATTTTAATTAAAAATATTTTGAATTCTCCCTGCAGTTCATTTAAAACCACCTTTGATAAGGTTGGATTTTATGCAGGCCTTTTACGATGAACTCCTTCACCTCCATCCTGCTCAGGCTTAATCAACACACTAACATATTGTTTTATAATAAAAAAATAAAAGTCAAATCAATCATCTTAAAATTTCAATTGAAATGAATTAGATTTAATGATAAAAACACATTAAATAAAATTTAATACAAGTTATTTAACCATGGTTTTATTTTAAACCATTTATCAATGCACACAGAGGTTTTGTATGGTACACGTTTTTACGTATCAACTCGCAATTTTTTTCACTAACACCATTACTAGACCAGATCAATTTCTATCAAAGTTAAACGAATCCTCAGGTAACATTTTCGATTCGATGCCTCAGATTATACCCTTACCACCTGAAATCCCTCCAGAAATTCCTCGAGTTAGTTCAACGAGTGCATCAGGTATTTATAGCATCAACATTTCACTATCAAGAATGGATATAACCATGAATATGGTTGACTCACCTCTAAAGGAAGGCGATGCTATTTCCGATTTCATTCTAAAAGCTAAGTTAATCATCAAAAACATACCTAGTGATGTTCAATTAAATAGAATTGGCATTATAGGTAGCTATTTTGAGTTGGATAAAAACCCAGCGATAACACTCTCACGTAAACTAGCCAAAAAAGATTTGGGCAATGTCTCAGAATTCAATTTAAGATATAACAAGCCATCATCTGATTTCGGCTACACATTTAACAACATTTATTCAATCAACAACGCGCAGATCGATACTCGTTCCATTTCTTCAAATGGAGTCTTCATTCAAAAAGATATAAATAACATGCCTAGCGAGACCCCGATGAGTAAAGATTTGCTCATTGAAATCCTCACTAAAAAAATAAAGGAATTAGCAACAAGCTCTATCGAGGGGATCTTGTAAATGGCTAAAATAAATCCATTTTCATCGTCAAGCTCAGCCTTTGGTTCTTCAGCTAACATGTCATCTTCATCAACTTTACAACTTGATGCAGCATGGAATGCTTTTGAGAGAATGATAGAGGAAAGGTTAGAAGCTATAAAACCTAAATCCGCAGCTCAAATTAAAGCTATTGGTGATAGTAGAAACAAGACAATAATATTTTCCGCAATGACAATAATCTTAGCGATATGTATTTTATCAATTGCAATCATGTATGCACTAGACTCAGTAAAAGGAAGTGAGTTTACGTCAAAAATAATGCCAGTTATAACCGCGATTATTGGAGGTACATTCGGATATTTATCTGGGGAGAAGTCTTCTAAATAGAGTTGTTTTAAAAAATGAATATATAGATAAATAATTATACTTCCTAATTATTTAATACTTTCATATCAGTTGTCTGTCACCGAGGGAGCTCAGCCTTCTTCGTCCTCGTTCCATTAACTCCGGTGTAATGGGGTGTCGGGGGTCGGAGGTTCAAATCCTCTCGTGCCGACCAATAATCCCTAAAAAACCAGACTTTTAAGGCTGGTTTTTTATGTCGGTTTTTTGTACGGGGAGTTAATGGGGAGAAACTCCCGTCAATGACAACCTTTCCGGGGCTATTTTCCTCCCAAATAGATCGAGAACTTTCCGTTCGAACGAGGGGATGAAGCCGAGGGATCTTTGATTGTGACCGCGACTGCGGATCAGTGGCTGGTCGACATCCTCGACCAGCCGGCCGCTCGTTCTGGTTCCTTTAGCCGTAGATGAATGGATGTAACGGAGTATCGAGGGTAAAGAGGCAGAAGAGAACGGCGCAAATGGAACTGTGTCTGTCAACCATTTCATCTGGTACCCTGCATCCCAAGGAGTCGGCAACATTACACATCAATTGAGTTACCTAATAAATAACATTACTATTTGATACCGATTAATACGGCTACAGATATAAGAAAGAATATGTAAAAAAGAGCTTGCAAAACTAAACATACACTTTGATAAACTACACATTTTACAGCACTTCTGTTGCCATGAAGTTTGTCCTGACTCATTTTGTCGAATGTCTTTTTTATCTTCTTCCTCAAAAAATCACTTGGGTATAATTTGATGTAGTCGTTAATAAACTCATTCACATCTACATTTTTTTTACTAACGTATGATATTTCCTGCCCTACCTCATCTCGGGCCTTACAGTTTTCCTCGTATTTTTTTAACTCCTCAGTCGAGATCTGAGCCATTCGAATGCTAACAGCAACAGACGAGTGCACTACTATAGAAAAATATTTAGATAAAAAACCAAATACTGCAGACATACACAAAAACAAAACAATACATTTAAATCCTATAATACCAGTATATGGAGTTATTTTATCAATATTCGCAATAATTAATGCAGCAGTACCACCAACGCCAACTAATAACCACATGCTAAATTTATCTAAGATAGAGGTTGTCTCACTTGTGGCCAAGCTAGCTCCATTTATCATTCCTTTGTGAAAATTCTCATGTATTACTGCATCCCATTCTTCAATGGCTTTTTTTAGTTTTTCTTCTTGCATATATTCCTCACAAATTAATATATAATTTCTTGATGTAACATCTTACCGTACTGAAATAATATCTGAAAACCGAGTTGTATACCTCGGGGAAAGCATCTCTCGTTTCATCTGCCAACCGGCCTGTATGCCCTGCCCTGCAAAGTACAACGCCCCTCTCCCATTTTTGGCATTGAGATGATCCAGGACCTCCATTAACTTTTCGCTGTTCTGCCGCGGAGCGTTGTCATCGAACAGGTTTAATTGGGCGACGCCCTGGCTGTAGAAGTCACCAAGCATCACGCCGGCTTTCTGATACCTATGCCCATCTTTCCAGACAGCATCCAGGCACCTGGTCGCCGCGGCGATTATATCCCGGCTGTCCTGGGTCGGGGTCAGCAGCTTGACCGATGCGCTGTTGCCGTAATACGGCTCGTTCAGCGCAAACGGGCTCGTTTTGACAAATGCGGAGATAAACCGGCAATACTGGTGCTCACCACGAAGTTTCTCAGCTGCGCGCGAAGCGTAACTGCATATCGCCTGCCTCATCTCATGGTATTCCGTGATACGCCCACCGAACGACCGACTGCAGACAATTTCCTGTTTTACCGGCGCGAACTCCTCCAGACCGAGGCAAGGTTCCCCGCGTAGCTCCCGCACGGTTCGCTCCAGCACCACATTAAAATGCTTCCTGATAAAACGGATATCAGTATCAGCCAGCTGCAGCACGGTTTTGATGCCCATAGCTTCCAGCTTTTTACTGATGCGGCGCCCGACGCCCCAAACCTCATTCACTGGCAGTGCGGCCATCAACTTACGTTGTTTGTCGATATTTGACAGGTCAACCACCCCGCCGGTTTGCCGCTGCCACCTCTTTGCCGCATGATTAGCCAGCTTCGCGAGTGTTTTTGTTTGGGCGATTCCCACACCTACGGTTAGGTGTGTCCTGCGTAACACTGTCTCACGTATCTCCCGGCCAAAATCGGTAAGGTCCCGGCAGTTACGAACGCCGGTGAGATCACAAAAGGCTTCATCGATACTGTAAATTTCGCACCGCGGTGAAAGCTCTTCTAACGTTGTCATCACCCGGTTCGACATGTCCGCATAAAGCTCGTAATTACTGCTGAAGCAGATCACGCCCTGCCGGCGGAACTGATCTTTTTGTTTAAAGTACGGCTCTCCCATCTTCACGAACGGCTTTGCTTCCGCAGAGCGCGCAATCACACAACCGTCGTTATTCGACAGGACGACCACCGGCCGCCCTTTCAAGTCGGGCCGAAACACGGTCTCGCAGCTCGCATAAAATGAGTTCACATCACAGAGCGCGAACATCTCAGCCCGCCGCTTTAATTATGTAGGTAACGACGCCAAAAATATCGAGCGTGTCTTCACTCCCGACGACGATCGGGGAATAAGCGCTGTTCATAGGGTTAAGCTGAACTGTCGGTCGCAGCTGCAATTTTTTAACGGTGAAATCCCCCTCGACAGAAGCAATCACGATATCGCCATGCTCAGCCTTACGCGAGCTATCGACGACTAGGAGATCGCCCTCACTGATACCGCCCTCGATCATGCTGTCTCCGGCGGCCTTAACGAAATATGTAGCGCTGGGGTGATTAATCAACAACTCGTTGAGATCAATTCGCTGTTCAACATAATCCTGAGCCGGGCTGGGAAATCCGCACTGCACCGGGTCACTGAATAGCGGTATAAATAGGACCTCTCGGAGCTCAGTTGGTGTGTAAAACTTCATAACGCACTTCCTCATGTTGACACTGTTCATGCATACAGTATATATACTGTAATTATACCCAGTAAATAGGAGCGCGAAATGTTTGTGGAACTGATTTACGACAAGAGAAACTTTGAGGGGATGGCCGGTGCAAGGGAGACAATTACGGCTGAATTAACTAAGCGAGTCCACAGGATTTTTCCCGATGCCGAGGTCCGTGTAAAGCCGATGATGACTTTGCCGGCGATCAATACCGATGCCAGTAAGCACGAAAAAGAGCAAATCAGCCGGGTTGTCCAGGAGATGTTTGAAGAGGCGGATATGTGGATGATGGAGGAGTGATGGAAATTGCGAATGTGATTGTCTCCGGGGTGCGCATCTACCTCCCTCCGGATAACATTTTACCCAGGCCTTCAACTGATATGCTGACCTTTGCCGTCGTTAAGGACCCAGGCCTTATCTCTGACTACATTCTGATGGTGCATAAGAATGGTCGCTGGGAACTGGCCACACCAAATTTTTACAAGGAAACCGAACAGGCCATCATGGCAGCTGTGAAAATCGGTGAAAAAGTTTGGCAGTAGTTTCCACATTTAAGAGCTTTCCGGGCTACGTCAGTAAACGAAGCGCGAGTAAAATATCAAATGCTGTTCACTGCCTATGCAGCCTTGATCACCTACGCGCTCTTGCATACGGCGCGCAGGTGATCATCCTCACCGTGCAGGTAAATATTTGTAGATCGTCTTCACCCCTACCCCTATCACGTCGGCCACCTGCTGCCGGGTCGCGCCAGCGATTAACAATTCTTCCGCCCGGTTGACGATAGCGCGGGTCATGATTTTACGACGACCGCCGATCCTGACACGTTCGCGAGCTGCGGCCAGACCTGCGCGAGTACGTTCGATGTTTAGCTCTCTCTCCATTTCAGCTAATGCACCCATAACATGGAAGACAAACCGGCCAGCTGGCGTTCCGGTATCAAAACTGTCTGTGAGACTACGAAAGTAAATTCCCTTCTCCTGCAGTTCCCCCACCAGCTTAATCAGGTCCCACATTCGACGGCCAAGTCTGTCTAGTTTCCAGACCACCAGCGTATCCCCTTTTTTGAGGCGTTTTAACGCCCTCTTTAAACCCGGCCGCTTCGTGTTCTGGGCTGAGAAAAATTTAAGCCAGATGTAACCTGACAGATACCTGTATAAATAACCGGTAACTGTCAGATCAGGTCTGAGCTAATACAATTTATGCCAGCAGCAAAGTGATTAAAGACTCGCTTTCCAGCAGTACAGACCGCCGTGATCGTATGTCGATGCACCGTTACCCAGACCTTCATACAAATCGGAACGGTCAAAGGAAAGCATGAAAAGCTCTGTTTCATCTCCATTGGTGAACGGGACCAGCGTGCACCATGGCCCGGTTGTGTTCGGAGCCAGATACACATCCTGCACAAATTCACCCAGGAACGTCAGACCTGCCTCATACTTGCGCAGATGCATCCGGTTGGCCGTTCCCCCGCTTGTCAGATAGACAGTTTCTCCGAAATGCACAAACTGGTTGCCTGTATCGCGCACGCCAGCAGGGACTTCGGCTGTCGTATATTCCTGCACAATACCGTCGTACAGCGTCGGGCTCCGGAAGGTTTTGCATCCGCTGGAAATGGTGTTTCCCGTCATCACCCACTGGCTGCTCGAAGCTTCATAGTAGAAATCGATATCCTCCACGTAGCTTGCCCCGATCCCGAAAAAACTGCCGTTCGCGTTCTTCATCTGCACAGAGTTTCTGACGATGATCACGCCGCCCTGCAGCAAGTCCTGTTTCGTCTCAAAGTACAGTTTTGGCCGGTTGTTATCGGCCAGCCCTTTCCCCTGATAGTCCATACCGCACGAGATGCCCTTCCAGCTCTGACTGTTCCGGTCATACACCGCCTTGATACTGTCATCACCCAGCACGACATCCTCATCGGTTCCGTCAGTCCGCACCTGGAAAATCGCGCCAATCATCTGGACTTCACCGCTGTTGAAGTTGATACGGACTATCTGGGTGTACAGGTCGGAGATAGTGGTCCCTGTTCCCTCAACGAGAAAATAAAGCCAGTTACCGCGCTGAATAAACGTTCCGTCTTCATAGGTCAGAAAGCGAATGGAGACGGAATTCGCCCCGCTGGCAATTCGGTTTGAAAAACCACTAAAGACAGCAACATCACTGGCCGAATATGCATCCGTTTGTGCGAACACGTACGTTTTCCACGTATCCAGGTATTCCAGCTTGCGGGCATCAAAGATGGCATAGTGCTCATAGCGACCAATCCATTTCCACGTTCCGTCAGCGTTCACTTTCTTCAGCAGCAGTGACACCCCGGTATTTTGCACCTGAAGCACTGCGCCGGTCATATCCGAACCGGCGAACGTGGTGGTATCAAGCAGACTCCCTGCGGCATAGATTTCACAGATAACCTGGCTGTTCGAGACGCGGACCGAAACACTGTTCTGCTGGTCAACATCCGCGAACATTATCCCCATCGTGGCATTGCCTGCCAGCCTGTCGATCGCGATCTCACTGGTTGCAAAGGGCATATAGCGATCCGCGAACATCACCACCCGGCCATTTGCTGTCGGGTTACGGAAAGAGACCTTTCCTGTTGACCAGGAATAAGCAAACACATTCCCGGCGGTGATATCGTAAATATTGCTCTGCAGATTCCAGGGATTGTTTTCCAGGTCCATGAAAGAGAGCATGAACGAGTCAGCGGCATTGTAAAAATCGCGACGCGCCCACTGCTTAGTGAAAGTGTATTCCAGAGGGTTGCTGAAACTGTCGAAATCAGGCGTCTTTTCAGGCAGCCCGGATAAATCGACATGGTAAGGCGCGTTAAAAACTTTTGCTTTTGCCTGACTGCTCCGTGTGGACTGCTCAATCATGGCGGACACGTCATTGACTCTGGCGACCTGATTGGGATAAATCTTCCTGACGGCGTATACGGGATCGGTTGTTTTTCTGACGCGCACCGCAACGTAACCGTCCTGTGTGGCCACTCCGCGATACGTTGCCGTCACATATCCGCCGCCCGATTTGAAGGTGAAGAGGTCCGACACCCATCCCTTGTCCGCGTCACATTGCATGATATAGGCGATAAGTTCTCCGACGGTGGCGGAGCCGTACTGCCCGTACATCTCGACAGAATCGCCTTTCCGCACCGGGATGTAATACATCCGCCAGGCACTGTAAGCAGAGCCGGAGACGATATTACCGCCGCTGTACATCACTGAGTTATCAGCAATAACTGATGCCACGCTGGTATAGTCGACAGTTTTTACCGACCCTCTCAGGTCTGATGCAAGGGCTTTATCCTGAGACGTCCGTGTTATGGTTGCCGCGGGTGTGGTGACGCGTACGCGCACGTAAACGAAACCATCCTGGGTTGCCACGCCGGACATTACGCCATTGCTGGTGACACCCGGTGACGTATAAGTAGCAAGATTAGCCACCACTGCCATTGCCGCATCCAGCTGAATGATATAAGCAATAACCTCGCCTGCCGTGCCGGAGCCGATTTGCCCGAAATAGCGCACGATATCCCCAGCGCGAACAGGAACATACGCTGCTTTCCAGTTCTCACCTGCGGTGTCAGAAATCAGCCCGCCGGAGTATATAACCCGCCCCGGGATAGTGTATGTATCCGGTGCACTGGTCACGTCAAGGGTTGTTCTGTTAGCCGCAGCAATATCGGCCGGGTTCATTACAGCGTATACGTTGCCGGGCAGGGAAAACAGTTGCGTTGTCTTTGTAATGGTTGCTGCAGGATCAGTCAAACGCACCCGGACATAAACAAAACCATCCTGTGTGGCGACACCAGTCATAACACCAGCGCTGGACGAGCCGGGCGAAGTATAGGTGGCGAGTGGCGCCACAAATTTCATCGCACTGTCGAGCTGGATGATATAAGCCAGTACCTGGCCAGAAGTGCCGGAGCCGATTTGGCCGTGATACTGAATAACCTCTCCTGCTTTCACGGGCAGATAAGCTGCTTTCCAGCTATCTCCTGCGTTGTCCACCACCGAACCATCCGCTGACATGACACGCCCGATAATATATGTGGTGGTTGAAGCATTCGTGACATCCGTAGTCACGCGGTTGGCCGCATTCACAGACGTTACAGTTTTGACGCCGAATACATCTGCGCCGGGTGTGAACCGCTCTCTGCTCTGATAAATCGCCGCTTCCGGCGTGGTCACCCGTACACGGAAGTAAGCGAAACCGTCCTGGGTTGCCACGCCCGCTAAAACACCTGTCTTTTGGACTCCTTCCGACGAATAAGTCGCCAGATTCCCCACCACATTAAGGCTGGCGTCGAGCTGAATTATGTACGCCATCAGCTCGCCGGGTGTGGCGCTGCCAATCTCACCGTGATATTCGAGAACATCCCCCTTTTTTACGGGAACGTAAGCAGCACGCCATGACTCTCCGGCCGCATCTGTGCGGGTACCATCGGCATAAATCACCCGCCCGGTCACCCATGCAGTACTCTGAGATGAAGTAATATCGACAAGCGGTTTATTCGCCAGCACGTTCTGATAGCTGGCATAGCTCGCCACACCACCACTGAAGTCAATATCGGATTCAACCAGAATCGTTTTTTTGCGCTGCGTCAGAGTGAATGCTGCCGTATCCCTCACCCGGACGTAAATATACCCGTCCTGAGTCGCAACTGCTGACAACGTGGCTTTATCCGTTACGTTCCCGGTTGATGTCCACTCAGCCAGAGATGCCACGAATGCTTTGTTGGCGTCCAGCTGGATAAGATACGCCATCTGTTCGCCGGCAATGTTAGAGCCCACTGTTCCGCTATAGGTGACGCTCTCGCCCGCCCTGACTTTCAGATACCAGGCATTCCACGTAGGGCTCGATGCAGTAGAGCCATCAGCATATATCACCAGCCCGGCAACAATTTCCGCATCGCTTTTAGCATCCCCTGTAATGTATCCCGTTTTCAGAGCGCTCATCGACGGCATAGCTCTGCCCGTAGCCGCCAGCGTGCCACCGTTATTAATATACTCATCCGCCAGTGTGCCGCCATCAGGGCTGCGTACATAGGTTGTTGAGCCATCCGGGATATTAACAATATCAGCCTGAGCCGCTTCAATCGTCATGTACTGCTTACTCAATGGCACAAGGTTCTGACGAATCTCATCATTTTTCGCCATCATCTGGCGCCACGTATCCAGCGGTTCACCGCCGCGGTCGTTAACCGTACCTGCCGGACCGTTAACCAGCTCGTCAGCGCGCTTGACGTTATCCAGGAATATTTCAGGCGTCGTCGTTCCCAGTGGCGGGTTAAGTTCGGCCATGTTTTTTGCTCCAAAAAAGGCGTTCGCACAAACGAGGGTTTGAGCGAAAGAAAAGTTGAAAGGGATTTTTATGGGGTATTACGCGACGTCGCCGGGGTATGTGGCGTCGTCGTATGCGTAGAAAATTTCTTTATATTCCGGGGCGGTCACCTGACAGGTGCCGTCATCCGAGGGGACTATTTCCTGAATAATTCCGTGTCGTGCACCCTTCTCGCTGTCGCAAAACAGCAGGCGCGGTAATTCAATATCCGGGTCATCCATCGTCCAGTCTTCAGGATGCAGATCGGCGTTGTACGGTATTGAAAGAGTAAAGTCATCGACGCGCGTCGGGGTTAATAAGCGGGTTGATGGCCGACCGTCCTGAAACTGTATCCAGCAGCGCGGGTTAGCGTAGCTCCAGTCCAGAGGCTCAGTGACCGTTAAGGTGATAACTTCATCATCGAATGCCATGGCCTCGATCAGGCAGCTGATTGTTTTACCAGTAGGAATATCATCAGAGAGAATGATGTGATCGCCAAACTCATGACACCAACCCAGCATTTCGGTCGTCGTCGTGTAGGTCCGGCGTTGATGCAGATATTTCATGAGACGGCGCATACCAATGCGGTATGCCCTGTCTGCGCTCATCACCACATCGATTTTGTAGGATTCGACCTTGCGCGGGTAAGGATTACCGGGCGCGCGACATTGCACGGTTTCCTCCGCCCAAGTTGTGGGGTTGATGTATTTCACGTCCACACCGTCAAAATCATCGTCAGTCAGAGCACGGAACGCCGTCTGCATTTCTTCAACCGTATCCTGTGGCGTGATAATACCGGTCCAGTTTTTGACGCCTTCCCTACCGACAGATAGCATCCCATCTGAAAGCAGGAAATAGCCCATGCCGGCCTCAGCTATCTTGTCGAAAATATCTTTCGCCGACGTGCTGTCGAGGTATGCCTGATGATCGAAATACTCACCTCGCGGAGTCCAGTAGGTGGACTCCAGCATATTGATGGTAGCCATGTCGATCTGATCGTCCCGATAGCCCAGACTATGAGCAAGATGATAAAACGCACCGCTGATAGTCCGGTCGCCTCCGCCGTCATAGTTCCGTGTTGCCACCACGCTGACGCGCTTATCTGACTGGGCAGCCAGCTGGCCGCCGGTTTCTACCGTGATACCGATCGTAGAGATGCCCGCATAAGAGGTGGTGCGCGCCAGTAACCGCCCGGAGAGTGATTGCCAGAACATGGCATCACGGGCATTGTTCGAACCCTGCTCGTTACGGCGGCGGCAGCGAACCTCTACCAGTCCCGGCGCGTCAAGGTTAAATCTTTCAGTGAAGCCCAACCCGTTGACGTTCTGCAGGGCATAGACCCCCTGCTTACTCGCCCAGCCGGAGCCTGAGCCATATACGCGGTACTGGATTTCCCATTCAACGTGACGAATGCGTTTACCACCTTTGTTGTTGAAGCCGCATATCCCGTTTGGAAACGAAAAATTCACCTCGAAAGCATCGATCACTTCGTTTTGAGGGCAGGCCAAAAATGGCCCCATCCACGTATTGTTGTCGTTAATACCCGATGCCGAAAAATCAACGACGGTACGTGTCGCAAATCCAGGCCAGGTATTATCGACCGCTCCGTTAACAAAGCGCTGAACAGATGCAGTTGGACCATCAACCGATGAAATTCTGTATTCATTGCCGCGGTGGGCCAGAGCTATTCTCAGGATCCCGTCTGGAAGACCGGAGAATGATGTCCCCGACTCATACGCCAGTGTTACGCTGGCCGTAATCGCAGGCGTACCGCCGCTGGACGCCGTGCCGGCAGTAAATTCTGGCGAATCACCAAAAACGGAAAACGGGAGCGGTGAAGCAGTGATGGAACCACCGCGCCACGGACTCGATAACTCAACGATACGCACCACTCCGCCGTCATCGTGGGCGATTAACCCTGACCCGGTCAGTCCTCCGTTAATCGCCGTGAGCAACCCCGACATAGTGCCGTAATCAGCCACCAGCGAAACGGTATACGTAGTCCCCTGCCAGGTCACGGTAAACGTCTGCCCGACAGTGGAAAAATCATATGTGGTCGGCGCCGCATTCCCGCGCAACACCGCGGCAGTTCCACCAACGCCCGGAACGGCATTCTGTTGCGGCGTAAACGATGCAATCTGCAGGTCATAATCAACACCGCTGAAGTTCAACGTCACGGGCATACCGACATACGGGGCACTCTCAGCCAGCATGTCGCTGGCCAGCACGTTCGCGCCGGCAACGGTTGATACCTGAATATTGAGCGGAGCCAGCAATGTAACAATTGCCCCTTCAACCCAGGATGGAGGCAACTTGTTTGCATCATTGTTACTGTCATTATCGTCATCAACGTCAAGGCCAATAAACGAAACAGAACTACCGGATACTGTCATTGCGTCAGCGATAATATCGCTGGTTTCTGGTGCTGTCTGGGCCATATCCAACCCAGATCCGCTCGATGTACCGCCCACTTCAGTAGAATTAAACCAGCATTCACTACGATGATCGCCAGCAACGTTTTCGCCAGGCCCATAACCTGTGAAGCTGAAACCATCACCCAGTGTAAGCGCCGGGGTTTCCCCCACCCGAAAATCACCACCAGCATAAGAAAACCGGCCATAGCCCAGGCAAACAAACATCTCCACGCGCATTATGGTCGGGTCGTTCGGGTCAAAGCGGGTCATGGGTTGTACCAGATAATCCGCGTAAATCCTGTTGCGACCGAACGCCTCTCTGATTGGGTCGCCAAGCTTTGCCGTGTTCGCTTTTGCCGGGTTCAGGTCAAGTGAGGTGCCATTGTTAGATGAAAACCCGCCCAGCTCGGGTTTTGGAGCGAAAAACAGCGCATAGGCTGTCGATGCTATCGAGACAGCGATCGATACCCACACCGCGATTTCCAGCCCGGTACCGTACGGGACAGGGTATATCCTGACGTCACTGTCTGGCTGCAGGTAACATAATGGCCATTCATTCGGCGGTAAAATCTGACCGCTGAGCTCTACAGTGATCGGGTGCACTTTTTCCAGCGAATAACTCGGGACGTTTTTCGACATCCATTCGTGCAAAGTCAGGGGGCCGTGTTCGTGCCGCTCCAGCGGCTCCCCCGGAAGTCGGGAGGGGAAAATCCTGATTGTCATTGCCAGAACTCCACGCGGTTAAATCGTCGAACGAAGCGCGCCAGCGGCAAAAAAGTGACGTGCGTTCCCGGGTTGCATTCCGCGACCTGCAGCTGGTTATCCAACTGCACTACAATCCCCACGTGTGTGACAGTAGATCCCGAATAGCAGGCCACACCGGCGCCTAAGCATGGTTCGCAGCACGTGAGCGATTTCATGAATTTCCGGGCTTCGCGGTCGAGGCCTCCTTCGTCTTTCGTGACGCCAGCGAAGTCTGGCCATAATGGCAGGTCGAGATCTTTACGAATTTCATTAATGATTCCGAAACAGTCGAGTTGCGGGTATACGCGACCGCCTTTCAGCCAGGTGACTGAACGGTATTTTTCAGGGCTAAACATAGGGGAAACCTCAAATCAGTAGCGTAAGCCAGGATGCTCGGCGAGGTTGTATCGGTTACGCGGCCACGCCGTTTTAAGGATGTTCATATACCCCGCAGTGACCTGAACGGATGTTTGTGTCCAGGAGCCGGACTTTACATCAAGGGTATAAGGCGCAGCGGCAGGGGCTGATAAATCGGTTGAGATATACCGGCGAAACGTCAACGTTGCTGACTTCATTTCATCGAGCAGATTATCGATGGCGCCAGATACTTCACCGTCGATATTGCTGATCGCAAATTTTAAATCCTGAGTTCCATCGGCATTGCGGGCGGGTAACGCGATGTCAATCGCACATCCCTCAAACGTCGCCGTTTGACCATTTTCGAGAGTAACGGAAACATTATCCCAGCCGCTGGTCAGCCAGTAATTTTGATCACCGGCTGCAATTTGCAGCGTATCGTGAATGACTTCCAATCCGCTGCTGGCATAGAGTCTTTCGAGTATGGTCATGCTTTCGGCCACTCTTTGTTCAGTGCGATATCCAGCAGTGATTGTGCAGCCAGCCATTCCGGGTAATTCCCCCAGCCCACCGGCGGCAATGGTCGCTCCCAAAGCTCCAGGGTCGCACTGTATTGCCAGTATTTTGGAGCGACGAGCGTCGGTCCATCGTAGATATCAACAAATCTGGCTTTGTAAGGTTTCACTCCGATCGGGGTCTGCAACCTTATGTAAAACCAGGACTGTCCATCTTTCAGCGCATCCCGGAAAAACGCCTCAAACACCTGCGCCAGCGCGTCAGTCTGGAAAATCCATTTAACTGAGGCCTGGGTCGGTGTTGAGGTGTAAAGACGCCGCTGGCGTGCGCGGCCAGACGTCATTTCCGTGCGTTTAAGTGGCGATATCGGTTTAAACCCGTAACCGTCCATGAGAGGCATGGGCAGGTAATCGTCCGGGTAGATAATATCTGCCATGAATATTCCCTCCGGGCAGGTAATCAGGTGGGCTTTTTGGCTTGCAGATTCGAGTAAATCGCGCGCCCGAACTTCTTCTGTGGACTGTTAATTTCAGCGGTAAGGGTGTTAATGATCCGCTGCTCGAGTGCATCATTTCTTCGTTCAACGGCCAGCATCGTTGCGTCGTCCGGCTGTCCGGTAAAGGTGCTTCTGGCGTCAACGCTGACGGCGATCCGAGGTTGAGCCTCGATCTGCCTCGCCGCATCCTGAACCGCCGGCGACTGACGACCTACCGCGCGAACACCCAGGGAACCATCAGCACCACGGGTTAGCGGCATGATGGCTTCCGGGCCAGCCTCGGCAAACACGCCAGCCCCTTTTGCAAACGCAAAATACTGCGGAGTGCTGTATACGCCGCCGCTGTATGCAGAAAGAGAAGGAGAATCGTAGACGCCGCCCAGGGCGTTAAACGAGAAATTCGCGCCAGCGCTCTGGATAGCTGTTCCGCTGCTGGCCGCTCCGCTAGCCCCACCGAACAGGCTCCCGAACAGCCCACCAGCCCCACCGCCAACCATCGACAGGATCGCTTTCGTGATCAGTGCTTGCGTGGCTACCTGAATCAGCGTCTTAATAATGGTTTCACCCATAGACGTGAAAACGTTCGAGATGCCTTCCTTGAATGACACAGCCCCAGTAAGAACGTCGGTCATATTGTTGGAAATAGAGTTAGTGGCGTTATTGAGAATTTCGCTCGTCGCTGATGCCGCCATTGAACTAAGGTCACTGGCCTGATCCACATAATTCATCAGTGAATCGCTGATCCCCGTGCGCCAGTCTGACTGCTGTTCATCGGTCTTTTTGTAGTAGTCCTCCTGAATCGCTAACCGTTCAGCAAGCGCCGCCTGCAGCGCTTCCGTTTGCTGTTTGTACTGGTCTTCAGAAATTTGCTTCTTGTTAAAGTCACGCTGAAGCTCATCCTGCTGCTTACGGAAGTCAGTGCGAATATCCGCCATTTCCTTCATGCGGTCGCGGGCCTTATGCCCCATCCCGGCACCAAGAAAATCAATATCCCCCCGATCACGCGCAGCAGCGTTGCTGTCAGCGAGCCCCTCACGGAACGTTTTTAACTGTTCAGCAATGTTTTTCTGATCGATAAGCGCAGCATTGTGCAGAAGGGTTTCTTTTTTAGCTTGATCGAGTGAAGCTAACTCCCCCTGAACTATCTGATATTTTATTTTTGCCAGTTCATTGCTTTGTCCGGCGAGTGCAATCTGTTCTTCTTGTTGTTTAACAATGCGGGTATACGCATCTTCATTTTTTTCTACCTCTGACTTTCCACGAGTTTTTTTTTGCGATTCGTTAAGTTTAAAGTCTGTAGCAGCATTACCTTGAATAGCTGCGATCTGCTCATCCTGCCCCGGTAAAATATTACCTTTATTATCAGTTCTAACCGCTCCCTGTTTGATGGCATCCTGAAGCGCTTTAAGCTTGGCCCGCTCAACACCTTCTTTTTGAGAGAGGGCTATGCTCTCCTTCTGTTGCTTTATAAAATTATCATAAGCTGTGTTGGTCTGGGCTGTTGGAGACTGGCCATTCCCAGAACGTTTTTTTAATTCGTCCATGAATTGAATGGTAACTGACAACGAAGTTGCCATTGCTTCATTAACGTTCAGCGCACCAATTATCGAATTTTTGATTTTGTCAAAAGCGACTGCCGATGCCTGAACTTTTGAGGCTAATTCAGTTTGTAACTTATTTTGCGCATCTACAGCATTGTTTAATTGAGATGTAGTGTCAGCAATATCTCGGGATATTTTATTATATTCCCTCTGATATTTAGCGGCATTCTGCAAATGACCGTTATTTTCAATGTTCTGAACACCCATTTGCCGTGCCAGTGTGGTGTATTCCTGAACCTTTGCAGCCGCTTCTGCCTGTGCGTCTCTCAAGTCTTCCAGTTTATCTTTCAGCGCATCAATAGAGTCACCGGAATCCGCTACTGAACCACGCAGTTGGATCGCGCTCATCTCCTTCGATTTTTCAACAACTTCATCAAGGGTTGAAGCATACCGTATAGCTGACTGACGTGCCTGCTCCTGATTCTGATACCATGTATACCATGCGCCTGCCCCTAGCATTAAAATCCCTGGAATGCCACCAAATAAGGAGGATACTCCAGCCCATGCCGTTCTTGTAACAGAGGTTAGCGCATTCAACCTCTGGTTTGCCATTGATAGCTCATTAACGGTCGCGGTCTCGGCTTTGTTAGCCTTTACCATATCCATTGAGTTTTTGGCCAGAAGTGTTCTGATAGTCGCACGTTGTTTTTCAGTCTGCGCCAATTCTAATTGAGCCACGAGCGATCGTTGATTTGAAAGGAGAAGTGATTTTTCTGATTCGATCTGTGCAAGAGAAGCATTTGCCCCCTCAATTTTGGCCGCTGTGCTCGAAATCTCTGCGCCTCTGGCCCGTATAAGCTCTTCGGTGTGCGACTTTAATTGCAACGTCCAGTTACCGAGAAAACGGGTCACGCCCACAGCAGTTAACGCTCCCGCAGCCATTGCTACTGTATCAATGTTCTCAGCCAGTGAATCAAGCCCACCAGCAAGCGCAGCGGAGGCACCATAAGCATCGTTTGTTCCACCAACCCAAGCCAGAAAAGCATTCTCAACCTTTTGGGTGGAGCCTGAGACTGTTTTTGGTATAGATTCAAATTCAGCCTGCATTAATCTTAATTGGCTTGTAACAGCTGGAACCACTTTGTCTATCGTAAGCAGCCCATTGTCAGCCATGGCTTTCAAATCTTTTCGTGCAACGCCCAAACCAGCAGCCAACGCGCGAATTATACGATCACCATTTTCATTAACAGAGTTGAATTCTTCGCCGCGTAACACTCCTTGTGCCAGAGCTTGGCTAAACTGAGTAATAACCGATCCAGCCTCTGCTGTATTTGCACCAGATAGTTTCAAGCCCGTGCTGATAGCTTCAGTTACTTTCAGTACATCTCCTGACGAATAACCGAATTCACGCATTGATGCTGCCGAACGCGCAAATAAGCTGGCGTTGTCACTAAAAGCAGTACCTGTTTTCTGGCTGATATCCATCAATAATCGTTGGGAATTGGAAAAATCATCAGTTGAAGTTGACGCCTGCTTTAACCGTGCATTAACAGAACTCCACTCATCAGCAAGTGCAATAAGATGTCCAGTAGCAAAAAACCCAGCAAACGCACCAGCCATACCCATGGCTGCGCTTTTAGTTTCTGACAGTTGGGCTGATACTTCGGCAAGCGCCTGTCTTGTTTCGCGTGCGGATGCAGCAGCCTGCCGCCCTCCTCTCTGCATTGTTTTGTAATAATCCGACCCCATGCGAGAGGCGCGCGCGATCTCTGTCTGGAAGGATTGGGAGTTAGCAGAAACTTTAATAATTAATTCGCGAAGGGTTGCCATTTACAAACCTCATAAAAAAGCCCCGCAATGCGGGGCTTTCGATTAAATTATATTCACGAGCATGTTTTCATATAGTAATTAATTTCGCCAGGCGAAGGGTCGTTATATATATTTTTCAGGGAGACAGAATATTCCACACCCTTTGAAAAAAAGCCTTTTGATTTCATGGATAGGTTAATCAAAAATGGTTTGTATCCTGTGTAGGCGCCATATCCATTTTTAGCGTTATACTCTCCGCATACAGTTCCATTTACATAATCATTATCATCATTTCCTTTGATATATTTTACGTTCCTAAATTTCACACTCTCTGGGTCCTTCATCACTGATGAAATTTCCCTTTGAGCTATTTCCGTAGCTTTTTCATCGCCGGGCTTACATCCGGCCAGCACTAAAATGGATAATGTCAAAACTATTAATTTTTTCACACAGCGCCCCTGTTGGTAAAGATATGAGTAAATCCTACCATTGGTTAAGAAAGACTTCAGCTATCGTTGTTTAATTCAAGCTGATGCTGCAAACAAATCGGCCTCTAAGGCTGCAAAAGGATCGCTGTAGTTAGTCGCCGTGTATCGATGAAAGCCCACGCCGTGCGCTATTCAAAAACCACGGATTTGTGTTTTTCACGCCTCAAAACCAGGCAGGTACATTTGAACCTCATCAACCACACGGGCGCGAGCTGCCAAAAGCAGGCGTTTGCGACCACCAGCTCCCCATTTTCCCATACGGCTTGCGCATTGACTCACTTCCTTGGTTTCGGTGTTTATCACATGGTCAATTTTATTTAAGCGAGCCATAGCATCAAAGCCATTACGGATCAGCATCTGGAATGTCTCGTATACCTTAATCTCGAATAATGGGTTAAGCCACGCAGCATAACGGATGGCAATTAGTTCGAGTCCCCATGACCCCTGAAGCGGACCACCTTTGATGGTTAATACCGATGCGATTTTCTTCGCATCGCTCAGGGCCTGTACAAACCGTCTTACTTGCTTTGTTTTGAGGAATTCACCAGGCCGCTGTGATTCGGTGGCTTTGCCTTCCGCCACAGCCGCTGCATGAAGATCGTTGAGATTGTAGCGACCTTCACCGTCAACACGAACGGAAACGCCGTTTACTGATACGGTTGGATATTTCATCGTATTTACCTTTCTGTGGTGCGAGCCTGTTCGCGTAGACATGGGCAGCCAAGAGCGGAACGATGAAATCCACCGCCCTGTCTCAGACTCACACTACGGAAAGCTCTTGCTGGAAGATGCGCACGCGAATGCGCTTTAAATTGCAGATAAAAAAAAGCCCCGCGTTGAAGCGAGGCTGGAGACGATTCAATTTTATTCCGATGCTGCGAGCAAAGCGGCCTCTAAGCCTGCAAAAGGATCGTCGCTGTCGTTTACTTCGTCCTCTTCTGTACTCCACTTAAGTCGAGCATCTTCAATGGTGACTTTACCGCCCTGCGCCCCGTACATCGCTGAAACCAGCTGAGCATTGAGGATATCGCCACGGATATCACCGATCGGGCTGATACGGTCGAATTCAGCCCACATCCTGAATTCGCCGACCGTCATGGTTTGTCGCAGTTCGCCCAGCGTGCGGCCCATCCGGAGCGCCAGTGCCATCAGGAACTGCATGCCAGGCATTTTTACTTTGCTTTGGCATCATCCGCATCACGAATGAGATCAAGCGCCTGTTTCAGCAACCGGGAATGGACAGGCCCATAAATTGCTTCAACCTGTTCGGTATCATCGACGGTGAAAACGTACTGCAGGTCGGTATCCAGCAGAATATCAATGAAGAGTGTGACATCTGCCCGCATCGTGCGGAACGCGCGTTCTGAAGGGGTCAGTTCTGGCACCTCTGGCGCTTCCTGCCCTTCCGGTGGTTTTGGTTGTTCCGGACTGGCAATCCCCTGCCAGCGAATCCAGGCTTCAGCCGATGGTTCACGAATGATAACTTTGGCGTTTTCCCACTCCGGAACGGTGACTTCTTTTTTACGGAAACCCGCCATCGGGGCCAGAGCCAGCGCTTTAAGATTCTGTTTTGACATTAAGTTTATCGCCGGTTTCCCGGCGCTCCATTAACTGATGGTGACGGTGCAGTCAGATGAGGTGATAACGTTCGCCGGAGTGGCCGAGTCAGTGACTACACAGGAGTAAACACCGGCATCTCCAGAAACGGCACTGGCCTTATTAAACGTTGCGCTGGTCTGCCCGCTGACGGTTGACGAACCTTTTTTCCAGACGTAGGTATAAGGTGCAGTGCCACCCTGGATGACCACACCCATTGTCAGGGCGCTTCCTGCCGCTACTGATAGCGAAGGTGAAAGATCGTTGATGAATGACAGAATACCTGTCGAATCAATATTGCTGGGCTTACCTTTCAGACGCAGAGAGAACGTTGCAGCAACAACACCGTTGGTCTGTGAATCCCAGGTATGCTGACGAACTTCGGCGCGGAACAGTAAGCCATTCCCGGAAGGGAACACAACCTTAAAGCCGTATACGCCGTCATTATCGTAAGCAGTACGCAGCGTATCCTGCGCCGGGTTGCGGTAGAAGTTACCGGAGAGAGACATCTCAGACGGTGCCGGGAGTCCGTTGATATTCTCCGTTTCTTCTGAGCATAGCGTTGTCACGTCAATATCGTTTTTCTGACCAGCGGTAAAGCTGGCCTGTTTAATGGTACAACTCAGGTTGAGCCAGGTCGCCGATGCCAGCTCTTCCGCAGTGACCGGCACTGATGTAATCATTACTACCGTTTTTTGGGCGCGTTCGTACAATGCTGACATTGCAGCCTCCATAAATGAAAAAACCGCCAGCGGCGGTCAGATTGGATTGGTTCCTGTCAGGCAATGACCGTTATTTCAAGCGTTGCCCGATGCAAGTGGGTTGTAGTGTCATAACCAGGGATTTTGGTCACTTCGGTAGGTGAAAGCACTTCCAGCCGGGAAAGGGCCTCAAGCCGCAACGCCCTGGCCTCATCGTTAGTTTCTGCCCACACGTCTATCTGAATGTGCAGCGTCGATTCGGCCTGCCCACAGAAAACATCCCCGGCAACATCAGTCGGTATCGAGAAAATAATGTAAGGAGCGGCCACTGCGGGTAAATCGTCGCTGCCAAGCGGCACCACATACGGATAAACCCGCCCATCTGCCAGCGGCGACAGCAGGGTATAGATATCATCCTCTGTCATTTCGCCAGCACCTCATCGATCGCCTTGTTCATTCTCTCCATCGCTACCTTTGCAGCCTCTTCCTGTCGGGTATCAAAAGCGGGGCGAACAAAAGGATGTGCCGGGGCCGTAGATGTTCCCAGCTCCACGAAGCGCCAGTAGAAAGCATTCCGCTTGTTGCTGGCCTTCATGGTGTTGTCGCTGTTCCCCGTTCGCGGATTAACGCCACGAATATGCACCCCCGACGCGATTTCCCCACGGCGACGGCTTTTCTGGGTGACGACAACAACGTTTTTCTTCAGTTTTCCACTTTGCTCAGGAGCCCGATCAATCACTTCCTGCCGGAGGACTTCAGCCCCGGCCCGAGTAGAGTCCCGGAGGACTTTGTTGTTTTCGGCTTTGCTGAGGATTTGCAGGTCTCGGGCGATATCCTCTAAGCCGGAAAAATCCAGATTCACATCAATCATTTTTCGGTCCCCTGTTTGCAGAGAATTTCCAGCCGGGTACCTTTGCTATCTGGCACCGGAGGCCCGGTGACATTCAATGTCACTCCTTTGTAGGGGCCGTTCAGGACAAGAAGCCGCGATGATGCCGAAATATCTTTGCGATATCGAACCCAGACACGAACTGTAGCATCTGCCCTTTCTGCTCCTGCTGTCAGGTTCTCTCGTCCACTGATTCCCTTTACCTCTGCCCAGATAGTGGCGCCGTCAGACCACTCTTCTGTTGGCTGACCACTCGGTGTTCGCGTAGTAATAAAATTTCGGATGGTGATCCGATGCCGCATTGGTCCAATTTTCATCATCCCCTCCGGCTAAACACCCATTTGAATTCGCCAGGGATTCAGCAACCAGCGTGCGGGTCCTGGGATATCAGGACTCAGATCATCCCCGCGGTTTTCATACAACCAGCCCACTATAAGAAGAACCGCGCTCTGAATGGAGGGCGTGATGATAAGCGGACGATCGCCGGCACTTTCATTCTCAACAGCACTATCCAGAGCAGCCTGGTCAGCAAAAAAGCGACGGTTAAGAAACTGCATAGCAGCATCCTCCGCAGCGGCAAGATACCCCTCCACCATCGTTTTATCGATTTCATCATCCAGCCTGAGATGTTCCATGGCTGTTTCAGTGTTGATTACCGTCATAACCATTACCCTTTGGTTTCGGGGGCGCGGTTCATTTTGTTATCAGGGACTTCACCAACTATCGTCACCAGCCCGTTACCTTTGAGCTCGGCAGCACGTAAGCGAGAGACATGAAAAGGATCATCGGCGGGCGTCCTGAAAATATCGCCATCCATAAAACGCCGGACAGGCTGAACCTGAATAGTCCCGGCATCAGTGGGTTCTGGCGCCGCATTTTTACCGTCGGATACAGACGGTTCATCCACATTTTTTCTGGCCATCACAATCTCCTCAGAAAGAGAGGGCCGCTAAGCGGCCCTGAATTGTCAGCCGCCAGAAGCGGTTACATTACCGGTGACAAATGCTTCCGGACGATAAACTGCTAACGCCAGACGCTCTTCCGCACGAATGGTGACCATGTTTTTAATAAAGTCATCTTCGTTCTCAGTGGAGAGCAGCACTTCGATATCCATGCGATCGAAGATTTGCGCAGCCATGTTGAAGGCTCCAGTCAGGAAGTTGTTCTGCGCCATAGCCTGAGTTTCCACAACAGGAAGACCCCAGATCCGTGGAACACCACCATTGACCGGCTGCGCAATGATGTAGCGGCCTTCGTTATCTTTGGTTAACTCGATGCCTGCCCAGTCAATAGGGTTCAGTACAAAACCAGACGCCGGATATTCTGCAAGAACGGCCTGCAGAACAGCCAGGCGAAGACGGTCGATCGGCGTGGCGTTGGACAGGGTAAGCGCTGGAGCAAATTCTGTTGCCTGCGGCAGAATACCGAGGATATTCGCGCCGGTGCCATCGCCGCTCAGCAACTGCTGCTCCTCTTTAAAGCGAAGACCATACTGAGCACGGCCATCGATATAACTGGCCAGACCGGGCGCATCGTCCAGGATCTGACGGGACGCTTTAAAATAATGCGCAATGGTACGAACCGGCGCACTTTTCAACTCAAACTTAATGTCTGATTTTGGCTTCAGAGCACCTTCCGCCACAGCTGCAGCATTATTGGTAAACCCCGTTTCCTGAACGAATTCAATACCGTTAGATGCGGTATTACCGGGGATAAGCAGATTACGGATGGTCAGAGTGCGTTCCGGCGGGGCGATAATGCCCTGAACACGATCGGAGACCACCAGACTGTTGGTTGTGCTCACGCCAGTGCCCGTAGTCGCCGGCACGTTCATAATATCTTTCTGTTCCAGCTTGACGCGGATGCTCTTACGGGCCGAACTGTCCATGCCTTTGAACTCTTCACTTTCGACCACCAGCTCACCGAGCGATTTTCGCTGTGCAGGTGCATCGTTCGGGCGGCGTGCACCTTTTTGCTCCAGCTCAGTGAGACGTTCTTTCAGCTCGTTCATCTGATTAATGCTTTCGTCCGTTCTTTGTTTCAGTTCCAGCGAAACGGTTTCTCCTGCCTCCATTTTTCTCTTCACGTCTTCGCCGAAGTTTTTGACCTGATCAATCACCATGGTGAGCTGGGAGGAGATTTCGCCAATACTTTGTGGCTGATCGTCAGCCGATTTTTTCTGGTACATATAAATCCCTTAGAGAATTTTTGGGAGAGAAAACTGGCTCAGTTGCTGGCGCATCGCCGCAATAGCCGCTTTGGTTTCGCCGTCTTCGCCCCCGGACTCACTCCGGTCAAGCAGATAGGACAGTCCGCGGGAGGCGACCGCGGCGGACTGACTTTTCGAGAAACCTGCCTCTCGCAGGAACTTCTCAAATTCAGGTAAGGAAGGAAGATCACCGTGTGACAGCTTCGACTTAATGACGTCAATACGCGCATCATCATTGGCCGGCACGGTAACAATGGAGATTTCAACCAGGTCGAGCTTCGTTAAGGTGCGGATCCGGGTTTTCTCATCGTAATTTGACTCACGGACGTAATAGCCAATGGAAAGGCCTGTAATGGCACGGGTTTTCATGCCCCGCCAGGCGGTTTTCGCGTAGGCCGCGTCTTCAAGCCACAGGGCCCCTTCACCAAAAAGCCCATGTTTATCTTCTTTCAGGGTCGAGATGTCCCAGTTCCCGATGGGTTCGCCGGTGCGATGCTGCCAGAGAACCGGGAACGTTCTCCCCTTCGCCCGTGTTTCCTCGATGCTTTCGAGGAACGCACCCGGCGCCACGACTTCGTTGTAGCTATCCACCACATCGAAGACAGAACCGTACCCAGAAAAAAGGCCGTCATCGTTGACGGCCTTAATGTCGAAGTCGAATGCCTTTACTTTCATGGCTGCGTTTTTCCGGTACATTCCGGCGTCTCCTCTGATTTAATGCCAAGCCATTCCCGCAATGCGTTTTTGGCCGATTCACTGTCGCCGGACTTGCCAAGCTGATCTATCGGCAGCAGGTTGGATTGAACGGTTAGTTGGTCAGCGCCAGGTTTTGGCTGAAGGTTTTCTTTTTGCCGTGCTTCATTGCGGGTCATCAGACCGTTCTGGGTCATCGTTGAGTAAAAAGCGGCACGGGCGGCGCTGTCGGCACGTAAGAGACCTTCGATGGAAAACTCCGCGAAGTACTTATTTCTTTCTCCCGGAGCCAGGAGACTTTTACGAATCGCCTGCTCAATACGGGTCAGCCATGGACGAAGTGAAAACGTTAAAAAGCCAATCAGCATCTGTTCGACGCCACTTCCCCACATCGTCTGCCCCTGGGCGCTGTGTCCAATCAATCCCGGCCATACTCTGAACCACCGACAAATCTCTTCGATATTGAATGCTCTGGACTGCAGCATCTGGGCGTCTTCCGGGTTGAGGTCAACAGGATGAAACTTCATTCCCGCCTCAAGAACCATCATTTTCCCGGTATTCATGGATCCAGAAAATTGTTCGACCATGCTTTCACGTACTTCATTGCGCTGCTCTTTTTTCAGGATCTGATCCATTGAGAGAACGCCGCTGGGCCGCATACCGTTTTTAAAAACTTTGGCGCTGGCTTCATCTGTTGCCATTGCCAGACCAAGTGTCTGTCGGGCATAACTGACAGGTGACAGGCCCATGACACCATTGGTGCTGAACGCACGGATGTGCATGATGTCCCGTTCATCAATGTTTCGGGATGTACCTGAAGGCCAGTCACGGTAGGTATAAATTGGATCTCCGCTCTTGCTTAAATCAACCTTCATCCTTTCTGGCCTGAGCGGTACAAGCGAGGTAATACGCTTCCCGGTACGGTCGATTTCCGCGTAAGCATTCCCCCATAAAAGAAGGCTGGCCATGATCATTTCCCAGAACTCCACAGCGGTCATGTCAGCATTCGGCTGATTATGTAGGAGCTCATAAAGCGGGTGATCATTTGCACTCTGGCGACCATCAGCTGTTTTTTCGTAAAAACCAACAGGCAACGTCGCGATGGTTTCGGATAACAGCCTTACGCATGACCACACTGCCGATAACTGCAGGGCTTTATCAACCGTAACGGATTTGCCTGCTGCGGACTGCCCACCAGCATAAGCAGCCCAGAATTCACCGTCTGTAAGTGAGATGGGTACGCCGAGCCACCGGCGAACGGCGCTTTTTATCCGGCCTGGCTTCTTATCTTTATTCATGGTGACTCACACAATGATGGGATTACTGAAAAAGTCGTCGATATCGCCAGAATCATCCTCATAGCCTTCGGAGGCACCGATTGCCATAGCGCCCGCTACAATGCCGTCGATACGCCCGGTACTTTTTTTCTTGGCAAAAATTCGGTTTTCTTTCTGATCAGCCTCCGTCACTGCTGAAGCCGCATTCCAGCGAAGACAAGGGTTCGTCCTGATGATAATGACGCTGTCATCAAGCAACTCTTCAAACAATTCGATGGAGTGAGGCATCCACAGCCCGGAATCTTTCGCTTTGTAATACCCTTGCCCATGAGGGATTAAGGGAACAGAAACAGATGCTTCCTCAAGCTCCGGCTCAAGATATTTAATGCGATACTGGTCGAAGGCGATGGCCTTGATATCAAACTTCTGAGTCAGATCTGCAATGCGCTGGGCAACAAAGCCGTATTTCACTGCTTTGCCAGGTGTGGTGTGGATGTGACCATCTCGCTCCCAGGCGTCATAAGGTACCCGGTCCGTTTTGGCCCGTTCCAGTAACGTATCTTTCGGGGTCCAGAACTCCACCAGCAACTTACGTTGTTTTGGAAAAAACAACGCCAGTGCCGTCAAATCACGCGATCCGGACAGGTCTAAACCGCCATAGCATTCCTCACCTTCCAGTTCATCTGGATCAAAGCTCTCCTCACAACCCATCCAGACATCACTGCTCATCCACGGATTAGCCGCGTCAACCCACTGACAGAAGTTAAGACGTCTGACGATGCTCTCTTTCGAAGGCATCCCGCGGGCCTGAGTCACCTGCTCACGAAGATAGCTTTCTTCAAAGGTGTGACCCAGCGAAGGGTTAGCTTTTTTCCAGCAGGACTCATCCTTGAAAGGATCGTCTCCTTCATCCAGAGAACAAATGAAGGCAAAAAAGCTGTCATCTTCTATCGAACCGGCAGAAACCTTTCGGCCGTATTCGTGATAGTCATAGCAGACGCTCGTTTTATCGTGCCCACTGTTGGTGATCATGAAAATCAGCGCCTGCCGACGACCTTTGGTACCGGCACGCATCATTTCAACAACCTGATTGCTTTTATGCTCGTGAACTTCATCAATAAGAGCACAATGCGGTCGCGGGCCGGACTGTCCGTCATCTGAACTGATTGGACGAAAGAAGGAACCAGACTGAAGAAAAGCCAGGTTCCATTCCTTCCCGGCACCACCTGATTTCTGAATACGTGCGGAAAGAGCTGGAGACTGATCGACCATCGCCACCGCATCACGGAAAAGGACCATTGCCTGGTCTTTCTTCGTGGCAGCGGCATAAACTTCAGCGCGTGCTTCTTTATCCGCAGTGAGACAGTAAAGCCCTATACCCGCAGACAGAGGGGATTTACCGGATCCCTTCCCGGACTCCACATAGACCATTCGGAACCGGCGAAAACCTCTGGCGTTTTTCCAGCCAAAAATCGAACCGACGATGAAGCACTGCCATGGCAGCAACACGAAAGGCTCGCCTTCGAAATCACCACCATTGAGCTTCAGAACTTTCGCAAAATAGTCAATCGAGCGTTGCGCCGCCTCAACATCCCAGTGCAGACCACGGGCATGACATGACTGCAGATCGTTAAGGTGGCGCTGGCATGAGTTACGTATGTCAGGACCAGCCAGTTCTTTGCCCGAGGTTACATCCATCGCATATTGGGTTGCAGGATCAACCGAAGAACTTGTCGAGCGTGTCCTCTTCGGGGTCTTCGCCATTCACTTTCACCTTCGTCCTTGCCGCTGGCGTCAGACCGAATTCAACCAGGTAACTTTTAAAACGGCGGTCGGCATCGGCCAACATCGAAACGGCCGGGTTAGCTTTGATAAGAAAACCACCCTCGGTCTGGACGGTATAGGTTCTTCCCTCTACTGCGATGGTGTCGCGCAACTGAAGAATATCAGCGTAAATATCGCATAGCCGTTCAAGGGCTAAGGTGTCGGCAACCGTTAAAACCCCCATCCCGTCAAGGAGAACAGTCAACCTTCCCCAGGCAACCTTTCCCCAGTCGGTCAGGTGCGCCGGCGGGCTTGGAATTTCTCGCGCCGGAGTCGGTTCTTTATCGTTGAGTTTACGTTTGCCCGGGTTGCCTGAGACCACTTTGAGGTGGGTCGGTTTCGGGCGTCGTCCTGCCATCGGAACCTCCCGGAAAAAAACTTTTCATTTCGCGGTTGTGCACAAAAAGGATGGGCGGCGGTCATTTCGGGTCAGACTTCTGAACTTTTGACCCGCCCCTCCCCTATGGAATTGACGTCATCTGAACCAGTGAGAGTTTGGATCAAGCGGAATACCGTTTTCATCACAGCCGATAACGGTGCCGCGCTTCTCCATTCGCTGCTTCGTTGAGTCATGGTGCTGCTTACACAGCCCTTGCCAGTTCTTCCGGCTCCAGAAAAGCTTTTGCGCTTTCGCTATTGCCTTGCTGTCACCAGAACGCAGAGCCTCTTTCAGTTTATGCGGGATGATGTGGTCAACCACCGTGGCGGCTGTCACCCTGCCTTGCTCGTGGCACATGACGCATAAGGGGTGCGCACGAAGGAATAGAAGACGCTCACGGTCCCATTTGCTGCCATATATGCGCGGTTCTTTGTTCATGTTTTCGTTCCTTGAGCATTATCACAGGCACTCAGTGAATGCCTGCTGTAATGCCTAGCTGGACTGCTCAGCAGCGGTATCAAAGAGCGGCAGCGCTTCAGTTGCTTCCTGCACTGCTTTCATCGTCTTTGCCACCACTTCAGTCTCTGATGTGACACGGCTGTATTGCTGGATGAATAGCTGATATTTAAGCGGACTATCCTGAACAAACTCTACAGCGACTTTAGCTGCTGCTGTGTCGTAGTTCAGGGTGGATAGCAGGTTCAGGCGAATCTGTTCTGCTGGAGTGATCTCTGCCATGTGTTACCTCTGTGCGATGTGGGGAGCATTATCGAAGCCACTACTCAGAGCAACTTCTGTAATGCCATTTAAAAAGCCACCCTGAGGTGGCTATTTAAATAAATAGAGTGAAAAACACTAACGATGATAAATTTTCAAACGGGGCTTTCCTGCTTCTTCCGCGCGCCGATTAAATCGTGTAACTAATTTATTAATCTTATCATCTACTTTTTCAATTTCATCAAGGGCTAGCTTCATTGGGCCTGTATTTATACTAACTATTGAGTTGTCAAATATATCCCGCCTACTTGTTTTAAAGGCACTTTTGAGTTGGATAAACAGATTATCTCGCTCAGCTAAAAGAGCTACTATTTTCTTTTTTAAAATCTCGCATATCACCAAAGATTCTTCGATATCTTTCTCTTCCATATGTCCAATCCAAAAAAAATTATCCCTACACAATATAGCTTCATTCTTGATGTTGGTGAATATTTTTTTGTTAGGATTTTATGGATGGGTTCTTTTTACCACACTCTCGTAGTGGCCACGCTCATGCCCTTGAGTAGCTGCCGCATCATAGCCGCTTATAACCGGTACGCGTCTGGCGTTCGCGCTGCTTTACCGGAGCTTATTGTTATCTATGAACCTTGACCCGTCGCTACACAGGCTCGCTCAATGGCGACTCAGGGGAGCATCACGACTGCTCCATTGCCTTTCAGCTGCAGTCTATCCGCTTATTGCTTCATTGCTTTATCCTCGGGTGGGGATAGTTGGTGATTAACCCCTTAGTGGGGTTAGTGCTTAGGGTAGTAGATGAGGAACATGAGCCCGATAAATGCACAGAGGACCCCAACAGCGCCAACTGCAACAATAAGACACCAAACGATTATGGTTTCTAGGGTTGCAATCATTTTTTAGACTTTTCGGTTGCTTGTGAGCAATTGGCCATCAAGTATCCGGCCTACCAAATTAAAAAACCTCGGAGACCGAGGTTAAAGGGAAGGCTTGTAGTACCTTATTTATTTTCATACATTTCAATCAACTCTTCGGGTTGAACAAAAATTTCTTGTCCAATATGTGTTGCGCGATGACCAATTTCCTTTGCAACCTTTTCAAGAAACCAATAGTTAGTTATAACCATTTTTTTTACTTCAGAAACTATTGGTCTGAACTCAATCTCCCATCCCTGAGGGTTTTGCAAACAGTTGTAATAAAAGAAGTAAATTTCCTCTGCCTTCCAGAAGTCGGAATAAGATCCCCCATCAGGTTTAACACAATCTGAAATGGCTTGACTGTCGAATGAACGGCCATCCGAATGCTGAGCGTACATTCCAGCATAAAGAATTACTAATCTTTTTCTCGTGTAATCAATGACATCTTCGATTGAAGTCATTTTTACTGCATGACTCACCTGAACATAGCTATGGTGAGTATTTTCTGACTCTGGGATCCTTATCCCAATAACTCTTGGACCCCACCCATACAGGTACGCAGCCAACCAGTGTGCGGCTTCATGCTTTACTGCAGGGTAAACACATCTTTCTAAAAATTCCTGACTTAGCATAAGTTAATCCCTAAGAATGTGATTAATCATATGCTATTTTAAACGCTCCTCTATGAATGATAAACCGCCACAATGCTCTGAAACTTCTAGCTGAATATCTTTCTTGAGAACAGGCGAACTACTCAATCTGTCATGTTTTATTAGCATTGAATCAGATAGAATCGCCGATAAATCGAAACAATCATCTTTTGAAAGCAATTCATTTTTATCCACACTTCACCTCTGGCAGTTCGCCAGCACTGCTTTGTTTTGCGCCAGGATGTCGCGCTTGGTCTGGTTATCCAACACGTCGATATCGTGGTCAGTAAGGTAGATGATCCGCACCCAGCTGCAGGCCGTATCAACGACTACCGGGGCGGGTGAAGTGCTCGCGCAGCTCCCGATCAACATCGTCATCAGGCATATGGCTAACAGTCTGCTGTACATCACTGGCCCCTTTCACAACTTCCGCCTTACGTTCTGCCGCGGCGACGGTGGCGGCGGCCTTCTCTTCGGTACGCTGCTGATCGGCTTTGGCTTCCGCCTTACTGGTCCCGCGAGCATGACCAATGCCGAACGCGCCAGCGATAGCAGCCAGGATGACGACCACCAGCCCAGCAATAATTTCGAAGCTCATTGCTGCGGCTCCTTCAGTTCGTCAGCCTTAGCTTTCAATGCTGGCTGGCGCACGTATTGCGATAGCACGGCCAGCACCACCAGCGCAGGGCTAATCAACGCAACGATGTTTGGCGGCAGGATATCTTTGATATCCGGCGGTAGCATCGCCCAGGCATGCAGCGCAGCATCCGGGAACGACTGCGCCCATACACCAACCAGCGCGCCGATAGCTCCCAGCTTTACAGACCACGTTTTCAGCAGCAGGCGGGCATGGCCTACGAACTCCAGCCGGGTATATTTGCGCAGAAGTAACAGAACGAGCACAGCCACCAGCACGAGCAAAGCGAAAATGATCATCTTCACAGGACACGCTCCTTAACCCAGCCGTAGAGAAAATCCTCGTTGGCTTCGCGGCCCTCCGCCAGTTCGAGATATCTGGCACCCTGGCTGCAGTTCAGCGCACGCAACAGAACCTGTTCACCCTCTTTCCCGCGGGCGGAAAGATATCCCTTAAGCGCGGTGATGGTTCGGGGGCCAATGGCTCCATCCGGGATAAGATCGGGATAAAGCTTCCCGCGCATGTTCAGAGCAGTGAGCCAGCGCTGGAAAAACTTACTGGCGACGCTGGGCCCCATGTTCACGCCAGTGTCGCAAAGCTCATCCGCCAGTAACGTAGATAGAGCTGCCACCTGGTCAAACCGGGGTCCGGTCCAGTAATCGCTCAGCAGGATTTGCTTTGCTGTTTCCCTGGGCAGGTTCCGCATATCACCGGTGTAGCCATGTGCACGGGCGGTGGTCTGCGTGATGCCCCAGCGGGTCGGCCCGCCTTTATCCGACGGATGATCGACATAACCACCCTCCTTGCCGAGGATCCCCTCGATAATCTGATCTGCTGTCATGGCGCCTTAACTCCGGTAATGCGTTCCCAGAAATAGGTCAAAGCAACAGAACCCATTGCCCCGCTAATTCCGGAAGTGGCCAGTATCATGTAAATGCTCAGTCCGCTTTCAATGCTCACCAGGCCAGCAATAACGCCGGTAAACCCTGAAACCACCATTTGGGCAAGAGCATTGATCAAGCTCCATGTTGCCTTGCTCTGCTTCACATCTATCAGGTAGCGGACAAGTCCACCCCAGCAAGCAATGATCAGCAGAACCAGCCAGGACATCCCGGCAATGCTCTCTTTGTCTTGCATACGTTTAGCCATAGTTACCGCCTCCGATGAAAAATCGGGAAGCTGTGTGTTTGAAAAGGGTCAGGCCCGTCAGGCTGGATTTAACAACGAAGCGTGTCGATGATGATTCCTGCGGGACCTGATAATAAAAAAGCCATGCAAATGCATGGCCTTGTGATTTGAATCCGTTATTTACAAAATGTATTCGAGACAGTATCTTTCGACTTCCGGACAAAAAAACATATACCGGGACAAAATCTAAATGTAACTGCCTTGCCTGCATGAAACCATGCGGGCTTTTTTTTTGGCCAAAGAAAAAGCCCACCGAAGTGGGCCTTACAGCTATCATCATTTTTTATTAGGTGTGGTGCCGGGTGCCTCCCGGTAAGTCGCCGCCAGTCCACAGACGACTCGCAATGCGCAAAAAAACATATCAGACTGGCAATGCCCCTCCGCATAGGGGGATTCACCACACGGATAATTTAGGATGTAGTCATAGGCGGCGTCAATAACTGACACTCTGTCAAAGGCATCATTACGATGCCTTTTGCACAGTGCTAATCACTGGATCTAATAAGGGGCCAGAGCAAAGCGATTACCCCGGCTACCAGCACGCCATCAGCCAGGATTGACATCATTTGCTGGTGAAGTCGATAGCAACCACCAGAAACAAAAGCACCCCGGCTGCGGCCCAGCGAAGTTTACCGATCACAGGTACTGGTCCAGAGGAAGTTGCAGAGCCTGGGCAATTTTCTTCAGCTGTTTCTCTTCTTCTTCCCCGATGCCGTCGTTATCAGCTACATCAAGACACAGGCAAAGAACATCGACAGCGTCATCCGTCCCGGCAACGTCAGCCAGTTCGCGCAACGCCTGAGCGTTGGCTGAACGTGGTGATGCTTCATAGCGAGCGCGAATATTCGAACTCATCTGGGCAATTTCACCAGCAAATGGCGCAAATGCAGGGAGGGCCGAAATAGTCTTCTCAAGCACTGCAATCTCTTTTGCATCGCAGGTGCCATCGGCGTATGCAATCGAGTACGCTCCCCAGACCGTGGCTTCTACGGCATCGCGGTTTTCCATTTTTTTCACTTCAACAACGGCTTTACGGGCTTTCTTTTTAAAAATACCGAACATAATTACGTCTCTCTTTAGTGGTGAGCCAACGCTCAGGGATGGTAACCACAAGGCGACGTAATACCGTCCCTCCTGGCTCACCCTGAAAAGTTGTGGTTTTGATTTTTCCGCCGAGCGAGGCGGCTATGAGCTTAAATAGATGAAAAATCACCATGGTACTGCCTGGAAGCAGCTACATACGCCCTGTGCGCTTCTTCTTTAGTGTGGAAGCGACCAAGTCGAATTTTTTTCTTTGCAATACTTATTTGCGCAATCCATTTTTTTCTATTGCGGGGGGAATCGTTGAAATAGACCCCTTTAAGTCCAGCTGCGTTATTGCTGTGTATCCGTCGATTGCGAGTGTTCTGGTTTTGTGTGCAGAGCCTGAGATTTGTAATACGGTTATTCAACTTGTCGCCATCAATATGATCAACAACAAGGGTTGACGGAATTTCACCGTATTTCAAGACACAAATTATTCGGTGCACACGTATATTCTTTCCATTGAAGAATACCCTTAAATACCCAGTATCAGTCTTGACGCCAAGAGTGTCGCCAGGACTTTTACTCCCAAAAGGTGACTTGCAATAAAGGATGCCCGTAGTTTCATCGTATGAAAAAAAGGTCCTAACCGTTTCAAGAGATAGATTCATGCCTACTCCTGGTAAGGGTCCTGTGGTTAAATAACGCCGAGCGTGGCGCAGATACGAAAAAGGCCCGCGAATGCGAGCCTGATGGATCCGCTTACTGATACGGAGCTACCAACCTAAGTTGTCGCAGATTCAAATTGTGGCCCTGCCTTTAAGTCACTTTGCGCACAGCTGGGACATGTAGTTTTCGCATCGTGATCGGGATTCGCTTCAGACGCTGGCCCCGCAGCCATTTAAGTGCCGGTTACGTTTATCCGGCGGCTTACGCCCGGTTAAGCCCTAAGGTAAGGGATTTGGCTGTGGTGGCTGGTGCTCCAGCAAATTACGCATTTCACTGACCGTCTGTTCAAATCTCCCGGTTTCCAGTTCGACACCTAGTCCCCTTCGCCCGAGAAGAGCAGCCTGTTTGAGCGTTGAACCTGATCCAAAAAAGAAATCAGCTACAACATCACCCGGGCGGCTACTCGCTGTGATTATCTGCTCCAGCATATCCGCAGGCTTTTCACATGGGTGTTTACCTGGATAAAACTGAACAGGCTTATGAGTCCAGACGTCGGTATATGGCACTGTGACCGATACGCTGAATGGTCGCCGTAAACGGTAATACTCCTGCTGGAGTTCAGAATATTTTCTGCTCAACGATTGCCAGGTAGCGACAAGCTGGTGGTGAGGTTTTCCCAGTTCGTTGCGTGAGTGCTTATCCATGGCGATTTTTTGAAACAGAGCCTGCAACTTCAAATAATCGGCTTCATTCGGCAGTTGCCACTGGCTAAGGCCAAACCAGTGGGAAACCATATTTTTCTTACCTGTGGCTTCTGCAATCTGGGCCGACGTCACGCCAAGAGATTCCCGTGCATCACGGAAGTAAGAAATTAAAGGCGTCATGACGTGTTGCTTTAACTCATTACACTTTGCGGCATATCCATCGTCTTTGGGCCTGTATGGCCCCTGATAATGGTCGGCAAAAATGATACGCTCAGTGGCCGGGAAATAAGCGCGTAAGCTCTCCTTATTGCAGCCGTTCCATCGCCCTGATGGCTTAGCCCAGATGATATGGTTGAGCAGGTTAAACCGCTCTCTCACCAACAGCTCAATATCCGCTGCCAGGCGGTGCCCACAGAACAGATACATGCTGCCGGCAGGTTTTAACACTCGCCAGAACTGTGCCAGACAGCTATCCAGCCAACGTAAATAGTCCTCGTCCCCCTTCCATTGGTTATCCCAGCCGTTTGGCTTCACCTTAAAATAAGGCGGATCGGTAACAATAAGATCAATGGAGTTATCGGGTAGCGATGGGAGGTATTGCAGGCAATCAGCATTGATTAATTCAATACTGGATATTTTTACAGTATTTTTCATAGATCAGTAAGCGTAACTCTGATAGGCTCACTTTGCTTTTGCGCTAAAGCAGTGGGCCGTGGTTAGCTTGTGACCTGAAAGCATGAGCTGATGGCTGGTCGGGTGCTACAACACCCACCAGCCGCCCATTTTCACAGCAAAAGCCCCCATTACTGGGGGCGCTTATAACATCCGAACTGATAATCAGATAACCCCGCCATTACCAGCTGCGTAAGTATGAGCTGGCAGCGTTCGCGGCTCAGGTGAGTATTCTGAGCAATCTCCCCAGCCGTAGCCGGTTTGTCACTTAACTCATCAAAAACAGCCTTGGCTGTTTCCGTCATATCTTGCTGATTTAGCATGTCTTTTACCTCAAATAAGTGGTGTGACATACAGATAACTCTGGTGACGGTATCCAGCAAGAACTAATTGAAAGAGAAGAAGATTTTATCGATTTTAGCCCATAAAAAAACCCGCTCGCTGGCGGGTTAATCAACGTTGAACATACAAAGCCCATCGTTATAGATAAAATTACACAAAAGCGGCAACTTTGCAAGTAACGTGTCGCTAAATTATGCGATATTTATCAAATCAGACACATTTGTCACACGTTTAAGCTGTGAGTCGGTATAACTCTCTTCCTCAAAGCATTTTGTAACAAGACTTTCATAGAAAGGTTTCCAGCTGTATCGCCAGGTTCGTTCTGGCAGACCAGGCAGCTCAGAGAGCATACCCCTGTAAGCATTTGAAGACTTAGGACGACTATAACCGCGGCCTTCACAACGTTTACACACTTTGTAGACAGGCACTCCCTGCAGCTCTGACTCTTTACGGTCCAGGGTTTTTCCCGTACCGCCACACTGGCATCGCTTGCTGATTTTCCCGGTGCCGCCACATTTGAAGCAAAGAACATGGTCAACCTCTTCCACCTGACGTTTTACTTCAAAATCCGAAGGTGACTGCCTGAGGTCTTTTGCCCATTGCGGTAATCTCATTGTGTAGTGGCTTTTTTCCACCATTGAGGTTTTTTTTATGAAGCCTGAACCAGAACACTTCCTGCAATCTACGCTGTCAGCTGCAGACGAGGCATAGTCGTTATAAGCGAACCGAGCTATTATCAGCATACACAGAGGGAACTTCTTCCCTGCTGCTTTTCTTATTGATCTAGGCGCTTTTGATTTTGCATATTCAGCCAACCAACTGACGGATGCCTTTCTGTCGTGTTCGCTGATTCCAGCTTTACCCAAAAACATTGACAGGCCTATTCCTGCCTCTGCCTGGGTCATCCCCAGTGCGGCCATTACATCTGTCACAGTGAGTTGCTCGCTGGCGGTTGCACGACCGCTATCGGAAATATGCATTCCTTTGGGCGCGAAAAATTTGGGAATTGATTCAATATTCATGCTCAGTACTCCATACACTCAAGCTTTTACAATGACGCCGATACCCATTACCCGATCCAGAAAACGAGCCCACAGCTCTAACTGAGTGCCATATTTCTTTTCGAACTCTGATGTATTGGCGTGTAATTCATCGTGATGCACTCTGCACAGTGGTATCACGAAGAGATCATGGGCCTTGGTGCCAGTTCCCCCCAGACCATTCCCTATTATATGGTGTGGATCGTCTGATGGTTGCCTGCAGCATTCACATGGCTGAGTTTTAACCCAACGAGTGTAAACTTCGCAGGTCCAGCGCCGGCGCTTTGGGCGGCGCATAAATGATTCGGGGCTGTTCGGATCGACACTAAGCCTCAGAATGGGTTCACTTTCAATCTGAGGTTGCTCAATGAGTACGCTGGCGTCCGCCAGGTCTATGCCCTCAACAAGATCCTGAAGGATTTCACCTGCAGCAAATGACGGGACAATATCGCTATCCTTATAAACGGACAGGAAAGGTTCATCAGGCAGTCTTAAGGCCTGTTGCGCCATCGTCTCGGTTATTGCGTCAGCAATGCCGGATTTCACAGCCCACCAGCAGAGCTCCGCCATCGATAATTCGCGCTCCTTATTGTATCCAAGGCTGATCAGCACCCTTTCAATCACCCACTGAACCAGATTCTGATAAGCCAGCTCTGACAACATTTCGGTGGTCTGCTCACGTAATTCATTATCACAATGCCAGCAGACAACCATGGCGCCAGGCGGATGCCGCATAGTCACTAATTCATGGTGGTGATAGTGGGAATGCGGGTACTGGCACTCTCTGACATGTCGTAGAAGCCAGGCCTCAAGAGCGTTAATTCCACCAGCTGCGTTAATAACCCTCTCATCCCTCATGAAAAAACGCAGAATGTCCATTTCTGCAAGGGGCTGACGTGCATCGGCGATCCGCCCAGTGGGCAGTGTTTTCATCTTCTCTGGCTGACGCTCTATCAGGACACGGCCGCCGGTAAAGAGAGACATCAATTCGCGGCCTGGTTTGAAAAGAACAACGCCCAGGCGCGGCACAATTTCCGGAGTAAGCAATGCTCGCACAATCCCCCCTAAACAGTCAGATCTTTAAGCTTCTGCACGGCTTTCCCAACTTCAGCCATAGCATCTACGAACTCGTCAAACTTCCTGCTGGCCATTCCATATGCCTGGAGAATCTCCAACTTCAAGGGATCGAGCTGTTTCTTAATTTCTGCACGATCCCCGGCTTTTTTCTCCGCTTCCTCTGCCGCTTTGATCAAGGCGTCAGCCTGTTTACGTAATGCTTCCGGAGTTACTTCGAGTTGTTTATTCATTTTGCATTCCATCGTCGGCTGAGGAGGTGTCATTACAGGCGCCACAGATTTGTGACCATATTTCGGGTGGTGCAAGGTAGTAGACCTTCCATCATCTATCACGCAGAGCATCCCGCTTTCCCGGATTATTTCGATCAGGGTCTCTTTGTCTTTGCGATTGAGCCCACTGTATGCCGCCACTTTGTGCGTCAGGTGGGTTAGCGTTGCGCCTTCTGGTTGCCTCTCTACAAAACGCTTTACCCTGGAAAGCACTGGTTGCAGGTGTGGGGGAGTTATTCTCATGTTCACACCTTACTGCGTGACAACGCCAATGAGCTTTAAAAGCTCAGGAAATTTCGATTCGAAGAAGTGCGGTTGCGTCTCACGTGGATTTGCCGGGCTGGTGATGTTTTTACCGTACAGACAACCTTTTGCCGTAACAGACCAGAATCTTTTCACGCCATTGATACCCGTTCGGCTGCGGCGCTCCTTCTGCTCGACTATGCCGTGACCAGCCATAAGGTGATAAGCCTGGTTCGCGGTCATTCTGATGTTGTTAGCTTTAAGCAAAGCGCTAAGAGACAGCGTTGGTCTGCTGGAACCATCCTGCGCGCCAGCTGGTGCATCAATGGAATATGAAGGCATTAAATCAGGCAGCCCTGCTACCTGCTGAAGCTTCTGATATGCCCCGAGCTTTGACGAATTAGAGAGATTGAGCATTTTGGCTGCAGATTCCAGGAGGATTATGCCAGCTTGAATACGATCGGTATTGACGGTTGCAGCCCCAGCAGTGTGGAGCGCGTCAAACGTTCTGATGACCTTCAGATTAAAAACAGCGCTGATCCACATCGCGTAGGCATACACCAACTCACGGCAAACATAGGTACCTTGCTCATTTCCGCCGCGGATGACACTTACAGGTTCTGAAATATCCGAGTTGCTATTTTGCAACTCGCCTATCAATTGCGCAGTTTGTTCGTTGCGGAGCCAGAATGCAGGCTTATGGCGGTCAAGGGAGCCGGAAGCACGATGGAGATCGTTTAGGCAATAACGACCAAGGACATCACGACGAACAGAAATACCATCAATAACAAAAAAAGTGTGATTATTGGATGCAGCAGCACCCATGACGTGGTTAGTCATAGCTTTCTCCATACATTTTTATGTGACGAAGGGCCTGCACGCCCGTTTCGTTTGCACTCTTTGACATTACTGCCATATCGGCGAACTTTCAACCCACAGCTGTACATGTATCCACCACTTTTTGATAGCAGACTATGGTGATTTCTACCCTACCTCCTTCGACGATTTCACCCCATTCAATAGCCATACGCTTAACCTGGTTGTCGTCCTCCCAGATACCGGCATAAGTCAAAGCATCAAGAAGTGCCTTGTTGAAATTATCCAGGTCACGCCGGCGATAGTCTGGCGGATAGAGAATAATTTCTACCGCTGCTGGCGCGGTAGATGGTTTTGGTATTGCACGCAGTTGCTCAATGATCGCTGACCGTACTGCATGTTTGAATTTACGGCCGGCTGCGCTGACAAGGTGTTTACCTTTTGCGGGCCCCTTATTTGGGGACCGCCAGTAGGTGTTCACGCTGGGTGGGAATGGAAGAATAAATTTCATTCTGCCTCCAGCACTATTTTCAACTCAAACGGAACATCTCCTCCGCAATAGCAGAGCGGGCCAAGGTCAGACATGAGGCTCCACAGGGTCACTGACGTATAGCCATTTTCGTCTGTTATCGGGGGCGAAAAGTCCCCGAAGATCCTCGGGTGCTGGATTCGATTCTGCTCGTGTTGTTTTTCCAAATGTCTGAGGGAAACTTCATTAAGTTTCACTTTTACGATGCTGTTGAGATTGACCGATATTTCTCTGGCCAACAGCGAAGGGGTGATACTGATACCGCGAGAAACCCCGCGGGTGATTGTGATAACACCCTTTTTCTCCAACGCCTTGAGGTGCGTTGCTGCTGCATTGGGGGACCGGCACCCCAGCATGCCGGTCAGTTCGTAAGTTGTAGGCGGAAAACCATGTTTACGCTGATATTCGATCAGGAGGTCCAGGACCTCCTGCTGCCTTAAGGTCAAGGAAGTCATGCTGCCTGCTCCTCTCTGTTCACGCACATTTCGGGTAAATTGGCGCGAACCAGCGCTTCGGCGAACGGCGGCGGGACGGCATTTCCACAGCGCGCAACCTGCTTATCTTTCGCGTATTTCACGCCGCGGTAATCCTGGTCAATGATGTACCACTCGGGGAAGCCCTGCGCCCGGTAAAGTTCGTGTGGCTGCAGCATGCGCATGCCGATATCAACGATGCGGTAAGTCACTCCGCCGATTTCCACCAGCCCGGTGCATTCCTCTCCGCAGTATTCCTGCAGGAACGACAGCACCTGCTGCGCTCGCTCTTCGTCATAGTCCTCGACTGCCAGAGTCGTTTTAACCTCGCCTACGTGCTGGCCACCAGCAGTGATAGTCGGCATCGGCTCGTCAGTGCGCTGGCCATCGCGGCATGTACCACGGAGCTTGATCAGATGAGACGTAACCATTGCGGCATCAGCCTTTGTCGTCATGGTTTGCAATGGCTCGCTAACGTCACGTGGCCTGCTCTGCCCAGCGCGACCGCCAACACCAACAATCTGAGCAGTAACCAGCGCATGATGATCGACGGTAGTAACTGAATGAGCTGGTTCATCCAAGTCAATACCGGCGCCCTGATAATTCCCGCCATAGTGTTTCGCCAGGAATGCGGATACCAGTTGCGATTTACCGCCGCCGCCCGCGGTGATTGTTGCGCTAGGTTCGTCGGCACGGTGTCCGATGCTGGCGCCGAACTGCCGGGCGATAACCGGAGCGACGACACAGGCGCGCGATTCTTTCATGATGGTGTGAGCGGGTTTATCGAGCGGGCGTGGTTTAGCCTGGTACTCGCTGCCGCCATTGCCAGCCAGGAACGGAGCCAGCTCTGCTTCAACAATACCCATAGCGTGACCATTCCCGTCCGGGCGCCTGGACGTGCCGGCGGTCACTGTCGGCAACGGATCGGTGACTTCCTGCCCGGTAGCTCCGGTTCGGAATTTTGTCAGATGAGGTACCGCAATTGCGTAGCCGTGGGTTTTCGTAATCGTCTGTAGCGGATCGTCCAGCGCCTGTCCCCGGAAACAGTCGTATTTGCCACGTGTCGTTGTGTGATTGCACTTCACAATGAATGGCGAAGCACTTTCGATAACAAAGCGCTGAATGCCGCGGGCAATCCGTTTTAGCGTATTCTCTGCCAGTGACTTTTTGCGACCGAAGATGCTCGGCGCGGGGATTGACCAGTCTATGCATTCCGCAGCTGTACGCCATGGCTCCAGCTGGCCCGCCAGCACGGCGGCAGACTTCGGATCCCCGTGCGTGGCTTCCGGCCAGACTATCGGTTTCCCGTCCCGGCGCATCACCATGAAGAACCGCTTACGGATGGTCGGCGCGCCATAATCGCAGGCGCGCAGCTCGCGAAAATCGACGACATAACCCAGCCCGGCAATTAAGCGCTTGGCCTGCTCGCTATCCGGTGAAAACTCCAGAAACTCGCAACACTCCACCAGTGCAGGATGATCTGCTGGAATACCGGTGGTAAGCATCCCGACAAATGCATTGAAAGTTTCACCGATGCGTGCCGGATCCGGTCGCATTTCTGCCGCGAGTAACGGACCCCATGTTTTGAACTCTTCGACGTTTTCCAGCATCATGACTCGCGGGCCAACATCCAGCGCCCAACGAATGACGATCCATGCCAGCCCTCGAATAGCTTTCTCTACTGGTTTAGCACCTTTCGCTTTAGAAAAGTGACGACAGTCAGGCGAGAACCATGCCAGGCCGACAGGCTTGCCACTGGTAGCGGCTAATGGAGATACATCAAACACACTTTCGCAATAGTGAAGCGTGTCGGGATGGTTAGTGCGGTGCATAGCAACGGCGTTAACATCGTGGTTAATCGCGATATCAACGCTACGCCCTATCGCCAGCTCAATACCTGTACTGGCGCCACCGCCACCAGCAAAATTATCGACAATAATCTCACGCATGAGCGGTCCCCCTCATGCTGCCGACCAGCCCACCAGCAACGGTGATGATTTCGCTGGTGGGCACGCGCTCCAGCCACAACTGGTTAATGTGGGCCTTCAGCTTGTTCTGCTGGGAGAACTCCAGATCCTCTGCGCCTTGTACCTGTCCAAAGACGAGTCCAACTTCCAGTGGCCAGATCCGGGATTCAGGCTCAGCCAATGATGCAACAGCATCGGGGATGATCACTTCAGGAGACTGAACTGGCGAAACTGGTGACAGGAATTTTCCTGCAGCAAACTCAGCCAGCGCCATACTTGCGCGCCCTTTTGCTTCCAGCTCAACGCGATCGATATAGCTAAAATGTTCACCGCGCCAGGTCTTATCAAATACCGCAATGGCCCCGGCAAAGAATGCGCTGGTGGGCTTCTGCTTTTCGTCGGCCGGCACAAACCACGTTGGGAGATCGAATCCAATACGACCACGAATAAACATGATGTGATCGGCATATTCCGGCCACCATGTTTCACTTGTTGCTGACTTCACGAGGTAAATGTAACGACCACCCTTTTCACGCTGTTCGGCGGTATAGTTCATAATATGAGTCATGCCAGTGATGGCTTGTTTTTCATGGTACTGCGAACGGCTGTACGGCGGATTAGCAAAGGCCGCTCCTCCGAGTTCTACCAAACGACCAGACCAGTCCTGCGTCAGCGCATTATCTTCAGCGGTATACCATGCCGGACATTTTGTATTGCTGTCGTCTGCAAACAGGTCCAGTACGAGCGGGCCAAACATAGCGTTAATGCCCCAGAACAGCAGATCTGGTGTCCGCCATTGATCGCCAACCTCTTTCAAATAATGCGCATTACGCTGGCGCTGTTCCTCAAGTGCCAGACAATAAGCGCTGATGGTTTTTGTTAAAGTTTGCTCTGCTGCGGTCATAGCTTCTTGTACTTCCTGACTCATAGTTTTCCCCTGCGCTGATCAGCATGAACAAGTGCTCTCAGTAACCAGTAACGGCGATCAAAGCTGAAAAGGTCATCTCTGAGGAGTGCATATTTTCTGCGAAAAATAACGTCGTGCTGCCACCAGTAACGCCAGTGATGCAAACACACAAGGCGCCGGAGACTTATCAAAATCTTCTTCAATCGGAGCACAAGTCACCTCCGCAGTAATTTCCGGCCAGATAGCATGACCCGGCAGAATCATTCATGTTTCTGGCGTTTCGAACAGAAGCATTCTTAAGACGCAGGTATCGCTCTCTTGCTTTAACCGTACAGTTGCTGTCACAAAGTTGCTGCCATACCGTCGCCGCACGGCGGTAATAGCGTTTCTCTTCCAGCTTTTTGGCTGTCGCTTCAAGGGCAAGAATCTCCCCCGAAAGCCCACCAGGCAGGTACTCTTCAATATCGATGGATCCCGCAACGAAGTAGATAAACCCACCAGTAACTTCAACGCTGGCAAGTTCCCCGTCGTAGTACAGGCGATGAACAGCGCTCTTCACTGTTACCGGTTTGGTTTCAGGAAATGCCGCAGTTATATCGCGCAGCATTTTGCCTGGATTCTTCTCAATAAATTCAAAGATCGACTTGGCTATGTTCATCCCCGGAACCCCCGTGGAATCGTGGTTTGTACTGGACTAATTGAATTAACATCCCGCGGTCTGGTTTTGTCCCACGACTCCCTTGGCGGGCGGCCTTTAGCATCCCAACGGATAGCGCTTTGCAGATATCCCTCGAATTTTTTAGGGCCAAAAAGTGTCTCGGGGCGCATGTACTGGTATTGCTCGTCGTTGCCATGCCAGTGCTCATGCTTGACGTCAATTACCAGTTTCAAGTCGCTAACGGTATGGCCTTCGCGGAGGCGGGCGCGAATGTTCTCCAGCGAGGTCTTAGATTTCTGGTAACGGGAACCGCTGACCAGATTCAGGTGTGCCAGAACTTCGATCGCGTTATCGGTAATAACAACTTCAGGATCCGGCTTATCTTCGGGTTCCGCAGGAGCCCGACAAGAAGGTTTTTTAGATGACGGATCTAATGACGGATCTAATGACGGATCGCCTTCAACCATTGAGGGGTCCTCCCGCAATATTTGAGGGGGTACAGACCCATTATTTGAGGCATCAGAATTTGACCCCTCAAATTTTGAACCCTCAAATTCTGAGGCATCAAATTTTGATTGTTCACGTGGCGTTGCGTAGAAGATTTTTGCTTCAGCTGCTGCACGTTCAAGCATGTCCACATTGAGTTTATAAACGTTCGAATTATTCTTTCCGCCCACGCGCCGTTCCTGCTTCTTCAGCCAGCCTTTAGCCTGAAGCTTTTTGATAGCGCTGCGGACAGTATTCTCGCTCTTGGCGCCGATCTGTCGCTGAATAGTGGTTACCGCTGGCCATGACACACCTTCGTCATTACTGAAATCTGCCAGGCGAGCCATGACCGCTATTTCTGAGATTATCAGCCCTTTGAAAGCGCATGCTTCCCATACGAGGCCGTGTAATTTACTGCTCATGGCTACCCTCTACTTCCCTGAACTTGCGTTGAAACTGATCGAGTGGGCTAAAGCACTCGTGGGAATAGCCTTCCCGCAGGTAGATGACGCGACGTGTCTCAGGCTCCCAGCGGATAACTCTGACTGGATTGCCATAGTGGTCTTTGAACTTCCGGTTAACTTCTCGCATAACGCTTTAGCCCTCCGGTTAAAGACCCCCACAACTCCGCGTGCCCGACTGTGGTTACACTCGACCCATTTACCGCATACCATGCGCTCATACCGAAACGACGAAACGCCCGGGATCGGGTACATCCGTAGTTGCGGTAATTGAAGATTTACGATTAAATTGCTCATGCGGATTATTTCTCCATACACAAAGATTTATTCGCCACGACGCCCGGAGCTGCACACTCGCGGGCGTCACTCTTTTCTGGCTGGCAAAAGACACGGAAAAGCAATGTCAAATGTTCCTGCCATTTCGCCATCACCTGATAACTGTTCTCCTCGATCTGCTCGCGTTCTGCCTGGTCAATAACACCGTCAGCTGTAGCTTTACGGAGATACTGTGAGTGCTTTCCGATCCACTCGATAGACTCCATCAGGCGCTGGTTAATATCGGCGTTGTCCACATCCTCAATGTCTGCCAGCGGCACAAAGACCCCGTTCGAGTGGCGCGCTATCGCATTGGCGATATGATTCGTCCCACCAGCACGCTGTAGAACCATTGCCCAGCCGAGAGGGAAAATTTGATCACCATCGGCACGTAAGCGGTTAAACAATGCGTTTTCAGTAACGCCAAGCCATTCAGCTGCTTCTGCATACCCCCCGTCCAAATCAGTGATCGTTTTTTTAATCGCAGCTACCAGCCAAGCCGGCTGCTTATCAACTTTCCATTCTGGTTCTATACCCACGGCTTACCCCCTACCTCTGTGGTTTCTGTTACACCCCTGAAGCGCTATCGTTCTCATTAGCACCCTCGCCATAGAGCAACCAATGAGGATCGCAATGCAGGGCTGAAGACAATTCAATGATGTAACGGGGCCTCTTTGTTAAACCCGCCTCGATCGCTTGTAATGACTGCTGGGTCATTCCGACCAATTCAGCCAATTGCGCTTGTGAGAGATTCATCTCTTCACGTTTATTCTTTAATCTTTGAGAAATTGATCCCATAACACCTCCACAGTTTTATCTGTATTTTTGAACAGATACTACTGTTTGTCAATCACAGTTTAAACTGTGACCATGAGGCCATGGGAATGGAGGAGCTATGAGCCTTGCAGAACGCGTAAAACAAAAAAGAATCGAACTTGGTCTTACTCAAGAGCAAGCAGCTGAAAAGGCAGGAATAAGGCAACAATCATGGGCCAGCATTGAGGATGGAAAAACTAAAAAGCCTCGCAACATAGTAGGAATAAGCAAAGCACTTAAGTGCGACCCAACATGGTTGATGAACGGTGGGCCTTTCATGGCTCTGGCCGATGTGAATTCAAGGAAAGTACCTTTGATCAGTTACGTCCAGGCTGGGGCGTTAGCAGAAAAACACCCTATTGATGCATTTGATGGTAGCTTCGAATACATCATGACTGACCTTGATATTTCTGAGTTTACTTTTGCACTAAGGATAGAAGGTGATTCAATGGAGCCTGACTTTAAAGAAGGCGACATTATCATTGTTGATCCCGAGTTAGAGCCCGTTCCGGGCGAGTTTGTTGTTGCTAAAAATGGTGAAAATGAGGCTACTTTTAAAAAGTACCGTCCTACATTTACCGATATTTCAGGCCGCCAGCAATATGAACTGGTCCCCCTTAATGACGACTACCCCACCATTAATAGCTCTGAACGCCCGTTGAAAATTATCGGCGTAATGGTCGAACATAGAATTTACAGGCGAAAAAGGTAAATCCTTCCTCACATGAACCGGCCGGCGCCGGTTTTTTTACGTCTTTAGTTTCATAAAAAACAATAAATTACAGTTTTTTTAGTATAGTTCATCACTCAATACAGTTTTGACTGTTGACTCATTAACAGTTTTATCTGTATTATTAATCCATCAACAGCGAATAGGCAGGACGCCCACGAAGTAGCCGCCCGGGGCATATGAAGACCGGGATGATTCGCTAACAGATAAACCAAATAGGAACAGATCATGGCGAGCAAAGGCATTGAAAACCTTATCAAGGACGCACTAGCAAACGGCTGTCATGTAGTCCGTAAAGCGCATCGCTTCGAGGTAAGCAAGAAAGGCCAAAAATCAATCACTCTTATTATTTGTGAAGATGGCACAGCTTACCGCGGGGATATTGATCTGACGATAGCCATAGCTATTCGCACTCAGAAAGAAATGCGCAGCATCCTCGGCCTGCCGGCCAAGGCAAGTTAATGACCACAGGTATCTTCGGGAGGGGTTGCGGGGCTGGATTGACCACCAGCAACAGAAACTCACCCGACACACAGCAGCCGTTTAGCCCACGGCGTCGGGGGTCCAGTATTCCTGGATTAATACTGTAGGGGTTGAGCCGGTTGGTCGCCGGCGCCCCGCCCGAAGATACTTGATGCAACAAAAAAGCGCCCCATAGGACGCTTCGCTCTTTAACAATCTGGATATCTTTAACATCAGTAACTGGCTGGAGGTGCAGAGTCTGTATCAAACACATTCTGACAGGAGGGACATCTGCTTTGATTGAAACTCGCATACATACTCACCTGTTGAGGTTGCAGTATGGATACTTTATTTGCAGCAAAACAATGTGGACAAAGATGCACGGTTATTTCCGTATCACCCACAATCTGCTTCTTGGAATACACCAGAGAACCAGAATCAAACTTATTCAGAACATAGCCTTCGGTTTGGCTTTTGAAGTCTTCAAACTCTGCAATTTTTGCTTTGAGAAGCATTACCTTCTCGTCACGAGAACGGATGGCATCACCAAGAGAGAAACATTCAGCTTGGAGGGTGATTAGTTTGTTCTGAAGCTCAATAGTTGCAGCTTTAACTTCAGCATCAGTTTTCGCGTCATTAATGACTTTTGCAAGACCCGCAGTCTCCTTTATCGCGGTCATAGCCGCGGATAGTTCAGCTATCACTATGAATACTCATCATGTTGTTGGGGATATCCAGATTAACCGAATCCTTGTTGTTGGGGAATAACCAGGATCCACCTCGCCTGATGTGGGTAAAAGCAGGCACACAACATGAAAGCGCATTCCATCTTCCATCGGTCGTGGGGACTGGTTTGTAACTGAAGGAGTGCGCTTCCAGTTGTGAACGGCAATATTCGCAACCGTTGTATGGCACATGCAGCGTTAGCGGCCTGAGAGTTCCCTTGATCCATGCGCTCTCAGAACAACCGGAAATGTGCAAGCTAAGTGTTTCAGGCACGACGTGCGCCCCACCAGCGCGGCGAAAAGGTGTGACGCCCGGGAAGAGTCCGGGACACAACGATGAGGGCATTGACGAGCAAGGCACAGAGTCTGGTTCGATTCCAGACGCCAGGATAGTTCTATATCTGGTGATGGGCAGGGAAAAGGTCCGTTCGATTCGGGCACCGGCAGTGCTCTCTTCGTTGTGGTAATTGCGGCTATGCGCACGTGGCGAGCCAACCCGTTCATGGAATGCGTTTCCGGGCAGTGTACGTCGCCGGTTATGGCTTAACCCGGCAGGTGGAGGCACCACCGCCACAACCTAGTTAACTGTGCTGTGTGTAGTCTTGGCGGTTATCCGTTTTCCACTATCCAAAGGAGGAAGAGGATAACGTTCTGATGGATAACCGCCCTTTTTACACAATACACAAGAGCATCACCGGGCGACGGGCTCATTACCCAATCCACCCGGGCGGCGTCCTAACCGCAGGTGCTCTTCTGTGTTGTGTACGGAGAAATTCCCGGCGGTGGCAGCCGCCTTTCGAGAGGGTAAAACCATGAGTAATGATCGCATGACAGTCGTGCCTGATTTCCTGGGCGAACTGGACGCCGGCGTATTCATGAACAAGATTGCGGCGGCTCTTAATACCACCGCACTCGGCGTTCTGAATAACGGCAACAAAGGCAAGGTAGTCCTCACCTTTGATTTTGAGCGTATGGGCAACTCTGTTGAAGAGAAGCGCGTCAAGATTAAGCACAAGCTGAACTACAGCACCCCTACTCCCCGCGGCAAAGCGTCGGAAGAGGACACCACCGAAACACCAATGTGGGTTAACAAAGGCGGCAAGCTCACTATCCTGCAGGAGGATCAGGGGCAACTCTTCGGTATCACCGGCACGGTGGACGGAAAGCTTAAAGCGGCTCAGTGATCCGCCCGCACAAATTCACTGATACCACTTCGCTAATCAGTTAATAAGGAATTTTTATGTCTCAGTTAGACAGCGGTACTTTTCAGCAAGTCAAAGACCTGGTGCTTTCCGGTTATCACCTGAACGATATCCCCGGCCTGGCCTGCCCAACCGCCCTGTTACCTCAAAATACAAGCGTTGAAAGCCTGGAGCGTTTTGCTTTTGAGCGCTTTCGTTTCCGTGGCGCCATGGACACAACCAGCATTGATGATTTCGTTCGCTATTCTGTCGCCTATGCCCAGGAAGAAGAAAAAGCACGTTGCTTTATTGATGCCGATAACATGCTGGCTCGTTCTATCTTCAATATCGGCACGTTGGACAACCCAGGCCACGCTGATAACGTCGCCTCGATCAAGCTTAAGAAGACAGCGCCCTTCCGCGCGTTACTGTCGATCAACGGCGATCACCTTAATCAGAAGAAAATCGCCGAATGGCTCGAAGACTGGAGCGACTATCTCACTGCGTTCGATGCTGACGGACAGACAATGAAAATTGCACAGGCAGCGCAGGCGGTTCGCCGTGTCACTATCCAGCAAACTAATGCCGCCGATCATGAAGACGGTGATTTCAGCGGCAAAAAATCGCTGATGCAAAGTATCGAAGCCAGCAGTAAAGATGTTATGCCGGTCGCGTTTGAGTTTAAGTGTGTACCCTATGAAGGCCTGGGCGAACGTCGTTTCAGTCTGCGCAACAGTCTGCTGAAAAGTAGCGACCCGGTTTTCGTTCTGCGTATTGTCCAACTGGAGGCCCAGGAAGAAGCGATCGCCAATGAGTTCCGTGATCTGCTGGTTGGCAAGTTCGACGGCAAGCCGGTAGAAACCTTTATCGGCAACTTCAAAGCCTGATTGCTCTCCATTAAATCCCCGTCGTTGCGGGGATTTATTAAAGCGTAATCCTGCAATTAATCGCCACCTGGCGAGGGATTCCTACACCCAAAAATCAGCGCTGTGCAGAGCGCAATTAAATGGAGAAATACGATGAGCTTTATACAAACGTTCACAGGCAAGCACTTTAACTATCTCGCTATCCAGCTGGATGCCATTGAGATCGAAGATATCGCTAACGCGCTCTCGAATATTTGCCGCTTTGCTGGCCATCTTCCGGAGTTCTACAGCGTCGGTCAGCACAGCGTGTTAACCAGCCACCTGGTACCACAGGAGTTTGCACTTCAAGCACTGCTGCACGATGCCGCAGAGGCTTATTTGCAGGATATTCCAGCACCGCTTAAACGCCTGCTCCCGGACTACCGCGCCATTGAGGATCGGGTTGATGCTGCTATCCGTCAAAAATTTGGCCTTCCATCTGAGCAGCACCCGACCGTGAAGTATGCCGACCTTGTGATGCTGGCCAGCGAACGTCGCGACTTTGAAATCGACGACGGCACCCACTGGCCGATGCTCGAAGGCATTATTCCCACCGACCAATTTGTGATTAATCCCGTCCGCCCTGGTCAATCTTACGGCATGTTCATGAACCGCTTTAACCAACTGATGGAGCGGCGCTAATGCCACACGTGAAAGTGAAAGAATTGGTTGCTGCAGCGTACGCTACGGCACCTGACCTACCACCAGCAGCAGCCCAATTAATGCAAGACATAGCGTCAAGGCTGGATGTGACCTTTGTCGCCCTTACAGAGGCAATGGACCAGAACACCGCTATGGCCGCGATGATAGCGAACCTGAGCGAGGAAAACAGAAATGGCTAAAAACTCGATCGATGCTTATGGCGCCAGCGGCAAGACAAACGTTCTGATGTTCGAGCCGGAAAATCTGCATATTGTCACTGACAGGGCTCACCCGCTTTACGATGAACGTATTCACTTACCTCTCAGTGAAGCCATGGTGCTGAACATCATAGACCAGGGTGTTCCGGAGCCGATTATTGTCTGGAAAGACCCGGAAACTGGATACTCCTGCGTGGTTGATGGCCGTCAGCGTGTCCGTCATACCCTGGAGGCTAACAGACGCCTGGCCAAAGAGGGTAAAACTCCGCTGCTGGTTCCGGCTGTCACTAAACGCGGTTCTGCTGTTCGCATGGCACAGGCAATGGTCAGCGCAAACGAAATCCGCCAGGCCGACACACCGCTGGGCAGGGCCAAAAAGATGGCTGATGCGCTGGAGCGCGGGCATGACGAGGAAGACCTCGCGCTGATGTTCGGCGTCAGTGTCCCCACTGTACGCGCTACGCTATCCCTTCTGGATGCCACTCAGGCAGTCAAAGACGCGGTAGAGTCCGGCGCAGTGACCGTTACCCAGGCACGGCAACTGGCATCACTGAAACCCGAAGAACAGCGGGAAAAGGTAGCCGAAGTCGAAGCGGCGACCGCTGGCACTACCGGTCATGAAAAAGCGCGTCGTCAGCGCCAGGTCCTCGGCGATAAGAAACCGCGCCTTAAAACTCGCAAAGAAATCACAAAAGCCCTCGAAGCTGCCAACGGTGAATACGCTGATGCTCTGCGCTGGGTACTCGGGGAGGCTGTATGAGCAACGACGGATTAACACTTAACCAACTGGCAGAGCGTAACGCAGTATTGGTCGCTGAGGTCGAGAAATTACGTGCTGAGCGTGATCAGCTGGCTGCGGAGAATGCGGGGCTGAAGCAGTTAATCGCCGAGAACTGGAATATGCGTGACCTGCTTCGTCAGTTAATGGCTGGACGCCCGGGCGGGGTATATTTCAACAAATGGGAGAAGCTAATCATTGGGGTGCTGAACGAAACCCACGCAACCGATCGCATCGTAGCCGGGATTAAGGCTGATGGGGTGGAGGAGTTCGTATCCAACACCGTGCATAAGATTTTTGATGAAAGCGAAGTAGTGTCAGCTTTGGCTTACCTTTCCCTGGCTAATTCACACGTGAAGCAGCTGCGCGAGGGGAACGACAAATGAGCAAACTAAACACGAAGCAACTCGAGATTCTTTCAGTAATAGCTTCCGGTGAGCGTCCCTACGCAACCTGGCGGCAATCACTCAAAGCGCTACAGAGAAGGGGGCTGATTACCCTCACTAGCTGCGGATACTCAATTACGACAGCAGGTTTGTCAGCGCTAAAGCAGGAGGTGCCGCATGACAACTGATATCACCGAACTTGCGCAGCGCAACGAACTGCTGATTGCAAACGGGCAGCAGACAGCCGACCTGCTACGCCACCTGGCAGATAACGAAATTGATTCTGACTATTTTGCCGTTGTGTCGGAGTGCGAAAGCTACGGGAAAGAAACTGACGCTGAGTTATCGATCACGGAGTTTGCCCTCCGTGCCGCTGGCTATGTTGATGCGCTGGTAGAGGCACTGGAGAAGGCGCAGGCAGGCGAGAAGCAATGGCGCGAAGTTGTCGATGCGTTCTGCACTGATGACGCCGACTGGCACAATCTGACTAACTCAAACAATGAGCTGATTGCTCTTTTGTCTCAGGCCTTGTGCAAGCAAGCAGACCGCATCGCCGAGCTGAAGTCCCGCACTGTGAAGTTGCCGCGCCCTGGGTTCATCACCATCTCAGGTGAGCGCATGGCCGTTTATTTGAAAGGTGATGTTGATGCAGCAATGTTGGCTGCAGGCATTGAGGAGGCTGAGTAGATGGATAAGCCACTTAACAAGCGCGAACGCGAATATATCAAACCGGCTGTCATTTATGACTGGGAAATTCATCTTTGGCCAGGCCGCAAAGATGGTGTCTGGGATGGCGATAAGATACTGCCAGTAAAGGTTGGTGCTATGGCTGAATCACTGATTAAAAGGGGATATCTGGAGAGGCTTGGGAGTGTAATTCGTGCCACCGAAAAGACGAAGGCGCTGAAGTGCCGCGCAGGTAACTGTTTATATGGTCGCCTTTATGACGATAACGATGTTGATTCGGGGAAGTGCCCTGATTGCGATGGCGGCATGATGTTTGAAGGAGCCAACCAATGACAAATAATCAGTTAACCAGAGAACGGCTGGAAAAAATTAAATCATGGCGTGAAACCTACGGTGCTGGAAGCAACGTAATGCTGCCAGCGGAAGAGGCTGAGGAACTGGCCCGCATGGCGCTGGCCGCAATGGACAGCGAGCCAGTGGGGTGGCGTTGGCGCTGGTCTGACGATGCCGAAGGCTATTGGCGATACACGGAAGAACAACGCGAGACTCGCGGCAGCGTAACCGCCCAGCCGCTCTATCGCCACGCGCAGCAGCCGGTAGTGCCAGAGGAAAAACCAATGCCAAATACACTGAGCATGTACGCCGTTGATGCAGTAGCTGCCATCGCCGAGGTGAAGGGCTGGAACGCCTGCCGCGCCGCCATGCTCAACCATCCATCAAGCATTCAGCCCAACACTGACGCAGCTCCCGGCTCTGAAATCAAACACCCGTCAAGCAACTCTCCGGTAATTCCAGAGGGGTACGTGATGGTGCCGATGAGGCTAACCGCTGAGAACGGTGCAAAAGCAGCGCTTCTCGGGGAATTCAATCTTGAATATACGCTGACATGCCATGAGTGTTTTGGTGAAGGGTGCGACGACTGCAGCGGCGAGGGAACCTGGACGAGCACCATGCCGATTGACTGGACCACCATCAAAGAAATCTGGGATAAGGCCATTAATCACTTCGCAGCCGCCCAGCGGGAGGTGAAAAGTGAGTAAAGCCGAATTATTTCAAAGGCTTCAGGCTCTCACTACAGATTTTCATACTCTGGCATGTGAGCTTGATATCGGTGACAAGCGCACAGAAGTTTTCGAAATTTACGAAGTTCTGCGCCGAGCTCAGCGTCGCGGTGCAGCTGGTGAAATGTTGGCTGCAACTAATCCGCTGCTTAGTCCTGGCATTCCTGATGATATGGAATGGACGAATTTCGAAAATGAGGATTAAGACTGATGCCCAGCAAACTTAAACGCCGGCGTTGGCGCAGTATGCGTGAGGATCTAGCCTGGTATAAAGCAGAGGCAGATGACTGGAAAGCCATAGCCCTTGAACATGCAATCGAACTGTCAGTTCTACGCAGACATTCGCTTCATGTTCCGTTACCAGTGCTTATTCCTGTGGAAATTATCCACCAACTAAATACAGGTAAACATAAAGATCACCCGTTATGTAAAACCTGTATTGACGGGCTACGCAGTGGTTGTTCGTCATGTGCTTATAATATTCGATAACCGGGTGCAGCCGGTGTATGGAGAAAAAATGTCACGTATGGTCTCTTTACTCGAATGGGCGAAAGATGAATTCGGTAGTGAAGCCCCTAGCGAGCGAGTATTAAAAAAATACGCTAAAGGTCAAATGATAGCGCCACCACCAATGCGAGTTGGACGGCGCTGGATGGTTGACAGAGAAGCTCGTTTTATAGGTGTAGTTGCTGAACCTCAACTTCCAATAAATGTAAACCCAAAATTGAGACGGATAATTAACGATGGCAGCTAGACCGCGCACTCATAAAATCTCTATCCCAAACCTGTACTGCAAGCTTGATAAACGCACCGGTAAGGTTTACTGGCAATACAAACACCCTATTTCTGGGCGTTTTCATAGCCTCGGCACAGATGAAGCTGAGGCAAAGCAGGTGGCAAGTGAAGCAAACACGATCATTGCAGAGCAGCGAACTAGGCAGATCCTTAGTATTAACGAGCGTCTGTCGCGTATGAAAGGAAACCGCGCGGACATTACAGTGACAGCATGGCTTGATAAATATGAATCCGTGCAGGAGGAAAGGTTGAAACACAACGAACTTCGACCAAATTCTTTTAGGCAAAAAGCTAAACCTATCCGGCTTTTTCGTGAGCATTGCGGCATGCAATATCTGAAAGACATTTCAGCACTAGATATTTCTGAAATAACAGATGCGGTTAAGGCAGAGGGTCATAATAGAATGGCTCAAATTGTTCGCATGGTATTAATTGATGTATTTAAAGAGGCACAGCATGCTGGACATGTTCCGCCAGGTTATAACCCTGCCCAGGCCACGAAGCAACCTCGAAACAAAATTACTAGACAACGTTTATCACTGGAGGAATGGAAGACTATTTATGAATGCGCTGAGCATCAACAGCCATATTTGCAGTGCGGAATGTTACTCGCAATAGTAACCGGCCAGCGCATAGGTGATATTTGTAATATGAAATTCACCGATATTTGGGATGATATGTTACATATTGTGCAGGAAAAAACAGGTACTCGTCTTGCCATTCCGCTCTCACTAAGAAATGAAGTACTAGATATTTCGCTACGCGATGTTGTTTCAAAATGTAGAGATGCGGTGGTTAGTAAATATCTGGTCCACTTCAGATATACCACCTCTCAGGCTAACCGTGGTGATCAAGTATCCACGAAAACTCTGACTTCAACATTTAAAAAAGCTCGGGACAAAAGTTGTCTTGCATGGGATGAAGGAAGCGCCCCAACCTTCCACGAACAGAGATCTCTTTCAGAACGGTTATACCGGGAGCAGGGCCTAGATACTCAGAAGTTACTGGGCCACAAATCGAAAAAGATGACGGATAAATACAACGATGACCGGGGTAAAGACTGGCTCGTTGTAGGTCAAAAAGCAGTATGATTTTAAGCCAGTTTTGGGGAGGAATTTTGGGGAAAGTTTTGGGGAAAGATTTTGAACGATCGTAAAAAAGGGAGCCACTTGGCTCCCTTCTGTCTTCAATCAGTGATCGCTGATTACATATTCGCGATAATCGCGTCGCCAAACTCTGAACATTTCAGCAGCTTAGCGCCTTCCATCAGACGTTCAAAGTCATAGGTCACGGTCTTGGCGGCGATAGCGCCTTCGGTACCTTTAACGATCAGGTCTGCCGCTTCGAACCACTGCATGTGGCGCAGCATCATCTCAGCGGACAGAATAATAGAACCTGGGTTCACTTTATCCTGGCCGGCATATTTCGGCGCAGTACCGTGGGTCGCTTCGAACAGTGCACACTCGTCGCCGATGTTCGCGCCCGGAGCGATACCGATACCGCCAACCTGCGCCGCCAGGGCGTCAGAGATATAGTCGCCGTTCAGGTTCATACAGGCGATAACATCGTATTCCGCCGGACGCAGCAGGATCTGCTGCAGGAAGGCGTCGGCGATAACGTCTTTCACGACGATCTCTTTCCCGGTGTTCGGGTTTTTGATCTTCAGCCACGGGCCGCCGTCAATCAGCTCACCGCCGAACTCTTCGCGTGCCAGCTGGTAGCCCCAGTCTTTGAACGCGCCTTCGGTGAATTTCATGATGTTGCCTTTGTGCACCAGGGTTAGTGAATCGCGATCGTTGGTGATGGCGTATTCAATGGCGGCGCGAACCAGGCGTTTGGTACCTTCTTCAGAGCACGGCTTGATGCCGATACCGCAATGTTCCGGGAAGCGAATTTTCTTCACGCCCATTTCATCGCGCAGGAATTTGATCACTTTATCCGCTTCGGCAGAATCGGCTTTCCACTCGATACCGGCGTAGATGTCTTCGGAGTTTTCGCGGAAGATAACCATATCGGTCAGTTCAGGATGTTTAACCGGGCTCGGAGTACCCTGATAATAACGAACCGGGCGCAGGCAAACGTAGAGGTCCAGTTCCTGACGCAGGGCAACGTTCAGAGAACGGATACCGCCGCCGACTGGCGTGGTCAGAGGGCCTTTGATAGCAACACGATATTCACGAATCAGATCAAGAGTTTCGGCAGGCAGCCAGACATCCTGGCCATAAACCTGGGTCGATTTTTCACCGGTGTAAACTTCCATCCAGGAAATTTTACGCTCGCCCTTATAGGCTTTCTCGACGGCAGCATCAACCACTTTCAGCATCGCCGGAGTCACGTCAACGCCGATACCATCGCCTTCGATGAACGGGATAATCGGGTTATTAGGGACGTTCAGCTTGCCGTTTTGCAGGGTGATTTTTTGACCTTCCGCCGGAACTACTACTTTGCTTTCCATTAACCTCTCCTTCGAGCGCTTCTGGTTCTGCTCTTCCCTCTTCACGCTAGCCGGGCGTTGGCTTTATTCGCCCACTCCCGTCATCGGAATATCCCGCTAACCGGAGATTTCGCGTCCGTGTCGCCTTCCTGTAATGCGAATCGGTTTGAGCAACCTTTTTGTTAATAAGTTGTAATGAGCATGTCAATACTACCTGAATGTTTGCGTCCATGAAAGGCATTCGTAATTAGGCTATAATGCGGCAATTGATTGAGTCTGAAAATACCATGCAAAAAACTTCATTTAGAAAACATCGCGTTGAGCGATTCAGCACGCAACAAGTCACCAGACAACGCAAAGAACGCCAGCCAAAAACTGTGATCTTGTTCAATAAACCATATGATGTATTGCCGCAATTTACCGATGAAGCCGGACGCAGCACGCTTAAAGATTTTATTCCGGTTGCCGGCGTCTACGCTGCCGGTCGGCTGGACCGCGATAGCGAAGGCCTGCTGGTGCTGACTAACGACGGCGCGCTGCAGGCGGCCCTCACCCAGCCGGGCAAGCGCACCGGAAAGATTTATTATGTCCAGGTGGAAGGCGAACCCACGGCGGACGCGCTGGCCGCCCTTCGCGACGGCGTCACGCTGAATGACGGCCCCACCCTGCCTGCGGGAGTCGAGCGGGTGGCGGAGCCAGAGTGGCTATGGCCGCGAAATCCGCCCATTCGCGAGCGCAAATCCATCCCTACCAGCTGGCTTAAAATCACCCTCTATGAAGGGCGCAACCGCCAGGTGCGGCGGATGACCGCCCACGTCGGCTTTCCGACGCTACGTCTGATTCGCTACGCGATGGGCGGCTATACGCTGGATGGCCTGGCCAACGGCGAATGGCGCAAAATTGATTAACAGTAGCCTAAGGAAAATCAATGTTTAAACCGCACGTCACCGTCGCCTGCGTGGTTCACGCGAAAGGCAAATTCCTCGTTGTTGAAGAGACGATCAACGGAAAAGCGCTGTGGAACCAGCCTGCGGGCCACCTCGAAGCCGATGAAACGCTGGTTCAGGCCGCAGAGCGCGAGCTCTGGGAAGAGACCGGCATTCGCGCCACGCCGCAGCACTTTCTTCGCCTGCATCAGTGGATAGCCCCGGATCGCACCCCATTTTTGCGCTTCCTCTTTACTATCGAGCTTAACGATACGTGCGCCACCGAGCCCCATGATAGCGATATCGATCGCTGCCTGTGGCTTAGCGCTGAGGAAATTCTTAACGCGACAAACCTGCGTTCTCAACTGGTTGCTGAGAGCATTCGCAGCTATCAGCAGGATCCGCGCTACCCGCTGTCGCTCATCGGTGAATTTAACTGGCCGTTTACAGGGGGTGCCTCAACCGAGGACGCGTGCTAGAATACGCCGCCTCGAAGTTCAATGTAATGAGTATTCCAATGTCAGAAAGCCAGAAAAAAGTGATCGTCGGCATGTCCGGCGGGGTTGATTCCTCAGTTTCCGCCTACCTGCTGCTCCAGCAAGGGTATAAGGTGGAAGGCCTGTTCATGAAGAACTGGGAAGAAGACGACGGCGAGGAATACTGCACCGCAGCGGCGGATCTTGCCGACGCGCAGGCCGTTTGCGATAAGCTGGGAATTGAACTTCATACCGTTAACTTTGCCGCAGAATACTGGGACAACGTATTCGAACTGTTCCTTGAAGAATACAAAGCCGGACGCACGCCGAACCCGGATATTCTGTGTAACAAAGAAATTAAATTTAAAGCTTTCCTCGAATTTGCCGCAGAAGACCTCGGCGCCGACTACATCGCTACCGGACACTACGTGCGCCGCGCCGACGTTAACGGCAAGAGCCAGCTGCTGCGCGGCCTCGACGGTAACAAAGACCAGAGCTACTTCCTTTATACCCTAAGCCACGAACAGATCGCGCAAAGCCTGTTCCCGGTGGGGGAGCTGGAAAAGCCGCAGGTGCGTAAAATCGCCGAAGAGTTGGATCTCATTACCGCGAAGAAAAAAGACTCGACCGGTATCTGTTTTATCGGCGAACGCAAATTCCGTGAGTTCCTTGGCCGCTACCTGCCCGCTCAGCCGGGAAAAATTATCAGCGTTGACGGCGACGAAGTTGGCGAGCATCAGGGCCTGATGTACCACACCCTTGGGCAGCGTAAAGGCCTTGGCATCGGCGGTATCAAAGACGGCGGCGAAGACCCGTGGTACGTGGTCGACAAAGACGTCGAAAACAATATTCTGGTTGTCGCCCAGGGCCACGACCATCCGCGTCTGATGTCCGTTGGGCTGATTGCCCAACAGCTGCACTGGGTCGACCGCGAGCCGGTTACGGGCACGCTGCGCTGCACGGTGAAAACCCGCTACCGTCAGACCGATATCCCCTGCAGCGTTAAAGCGCTGGATGACGACCGCATTGAAGTCATCTTTGATGAGCCGGTTGCCGCCGTGACGCCGGGCCAGTCTGCGGTCTTCTACCGCGGCGAAGTCTGCCTCGGCGGCGGGATTATCGAACAGCGCTTGCCGCTGCCGGCTTGACAGACATTTCAGCCGCTGAATGCGCCGCTCGGGCATTTGGCGGTTTATAAGGAGAATGTGTGGCGAAGAATTATTATGACATTACGCTGGCGCTGGCCGGCGTTTGCCAGGCCGCGCGTCTGGTTCAGGAACTGGCGCACCAGGGGCACTGCGATAGCGATGCTCTGCATGTGTCGCTGAACAGCATCATCGACCTCGATCCGGATTCAACGCTGGCGGTGTTCGGTGGTAGCGAAGCCAATCTTCGCCTCGGGCTGGAGACCCTTATTGGCGTGCTGAATACCAGCAGCCGCCAGGGGCTGAACGCCGAACTTACCCGCTATACTTTAAGCCTGATGGTGCTGGAGCGTAAGCTTGCCGCCAGCAAGGGAGCCATGGATACCCTCGGCAACCGTATCGGTGGCCTGCGCCGTCAGCTTGAACATTTCGATCTGCAATCCGAGACGCTGCTCAGCGCGATGGCCGGCATCTATGTTGATGTCATTAGCCCGCTGGGCCCGCGGATTCAGGTGACCGGCTCTCCCGCCGTGCTGCAAAGCCCTCAGGTTCAGGCGAAGGTTCGCTCTGCCCTGCTGGCCGGAATTCGCTCCGCAGTGCTCTGGCACCAGGTCGGCGGCGGGCGCCTGCAGCTGATGTTTTCTCGTCATCGTCTGGTTAACCAGGCAAAACAAATTCTTGCTCATTTAACCCCGGAGTTGTGATCTATGGAATTATCCTCACTGACCGCCGTTTCCCCAGTCGACGGCCGCTACGGCGACAAAGTCAGCGCGCTGCGCGGTATCTTCAGCGAATTCGGTTTGCTGAAATTCCGCGTTCAGGTAGAAGTGCGTTGGTTGCAAAAACTGGCCGCGCACGCAGCGATCAAGGAAGTTCCTGCTTTTGCTGCCGACGCAAACGGTTACCTTGATAAAATCGTCGCTGATTTCAGCGTAGAAGATGCAGAGCGCATCAAAACCATCGAGCGCACCACCAACCACGACGTCAAAGCGGTTGAGTATTTCCTTAAGGAAAAAGTCGCCGATGTCGCTGAACTGCACGCGGTCTCCGAGTTTATCCACTTTGCCTGCACCTCCGAGGACATCAACAATCTGTCCCACGCGCTGATGCTGAAAACCGCTCGCGACGAAGTGATCCTGCCCTACTGGCGCAAGCTGATCGACGCGGTGAAAGACCTGGCGGTGCAATATCGCGATATCCCGCTGCTTTCCCGCACTCACGGCCAGCCGGCCACGCCGTCGACCATGGGGAAAGAGATGGCGAACGTCGCTTACCGTATGGAGCGCCAGTATCGTCAGCTGAATCAGATTGAAATCCTTGGCAAAATCAACGGCGCGGTGGGTAACTATAACGCCCACATCGCCGCCTACCCGGAAGTCGACTGGCACCAGTTCAGCGAAGAGTTCGTCACCTCGCTGGGTATCCAGTGGAACCCGTACACCACCCAGATTGAACCGCACGACTATATCGCCGAACTGTTCGACTGCGTCGCGCGCTTTAACACTATCCTGATTGATTTCGATCGTGACGTCTGGGGCTATATCGCGCTCAACCATTTCAAGCAGAAGACGATTGCCGGCGAAATCGGCTCTTCCACCATGCCGCATAAAGTGAACCCGATCGACTTCGAGAACTCCGAAGGCAACCTCGGTCTGGCCAACGCGGTGATGCAACATCTGGCGAGCAAACTGCCGGTTTCCCGCTGGCAGCGCGACCTGACCGACTCCACCGTCCTGCGTAACCTCGGCGTCGGCATCGGCTATGCGCTGATCGCGTATCAATCCACTCTGAAAGGCGTGAGCAAGCTGGAGCTGAATCAGGACCGTCTGCTGGATGAACTAGACCACAACTGGGAAGTACTGGCCGAGCCGATCCAGACCGTTATGCGCCGCTACGGCATCGAGAAGCCTTACGAGAAGCTGAAAGAGCTGACCCGCGGCAAGCGCGTGGACGCCGAAGGCATGCAGCAGTTCATCGACAGCCTGGCGCTGCCGGAAGCGGAAAAAGTTCGCCTGAAGGCCATGACGCCGGCCAACTATATCGGCCGCGCGACCACCATGGTTGACGAACTGAAGTAAACCTTTCCACCCTCTTTCCGCTCTGGGAAGAGGGTTTCCCTGCCCCCGCGATCGTTAAATCCAGACGTCGTTCACCGCGGTCCGATCTCCGCCCTCATGCCCGGTATTCAGGACGCCGCGCGGCTCGATCAGCATAAGTTTGGTTTCGGTTTCCGCCGAGGTTTTATGCTCAACGCCCCGAGGCACCACGATCATTTCGCCGGCCTGGAGCAACAGATGCTTATCGCGAAAATCCAGACGCAGCACGCCCTCCAGCACAATCAGGGTTTCATCCGTTTCCGGATGGCTATGCCAGATAAAGTCGCCGAAGATCCTGACCACCTTGAACTGATAATCATTCATTTCGGCCACCACCTTCGGCTGCCATTGCTCGGTAAAGAGAGTGAATTTCTGCGCAATATTAATCGATTGATACATGAGCTGACTCCTTGTGATAAAGGCTGTCAGCATAGATAACTCCCCACCGCAGAGATTGAACGATTGTGCAACTCGCGGCGCGTCAGGGGCGGACAAACTTCAGCCAGCGGCCGGGAGAGAGGCCAAAGCGGCTGATGAACTGGCGCGTCATATGGCTTTGATCGGCAAAGCCCGCGTGGGCTGCGATATCCGCCAGATTATCCCCTGCCAGCATCCGCTGGCGGCAAAATTCGAGGCGCCTCATCATCACATAACGCCAGGGGCTGGCGCCAAACAGCGCCCTGAAATCGCGGCTCAGGCTCCAGCGGTCTCTGCCGCTGACGTTCGCCAGAGTGTCGAGGGTGATGTTCTGCGCAAAACAGGCGTGGATATACTCCCGGGCCCTTTCCGCGGCGGGGTAATCGAAGGCCCGGCGTCGAAAGCGCTGGCCGCCGACGGCGGCCAGGGTCTGCGCCAGATCGTACAGCGCGTCCTCCTCCTCCAGAGGCGCGAAGTGGGCATTGACGTCTTTCAGCAACGGCAGCGCGGCGTGCAGCAAGCGCGGATCGCTGGATATTCCCCCGGGGATAAAGGGCAACGGCCTGCCGCCAAGGATCTTTTGAATCAGCGCGGGCTCAATGTACACCATCCGGTAGCGAAACCCCTCCTCGGTCCCTGCCTCGCCGTCATGGACCTCATCGGGGTGCAAAACCATCGTCCCACCGGGGAGGCTGTGCTGGAGGCCGCCGCGATAGTGAAAGCGCTGCACGCCGGAGAGCGTCTGGCCAATGGCGTAAGTATCATGCCGGTGAGGCTCATAACCGTGGCCGCCGAAAAAGGCTTCGATACGCTCAATATGCGCGGGCGACTGGGCCAGGCGGACCCAATCCGCACGTTTCTGTTGTGGCATGTGATTTACGCTCCCGCGCGCCATTAAAAACGACATCCGCTATTCCGCTATATTACACAAAAAATTAACATCGCCGCTCGTTCTCCGCTACCCTTCATCACCGTTATGGTTGGTCATCACGCCCCGAGTCATCAACCAGAACAGCAGCGCCAGCAGACTGACCGATGCCCCCAGCAGGCAAACGCCCTGCCATCCCGCGCGCGCATATACCGCGGTCGTACTAACCGCCCCCAAACCGCTGCCAAGCGCATAAAACAGCATATACAGACCGACCAGCCTGCTGTGCGCTTCGGGTCGGGTACGGAAAATCATGCTTTGATTAGTGACATGCAGCGCCTGACCGCCGAGATCCAGCAGCACAATGCCAGCCAACAGCGCCGCTGGCGACCATGCCATCAGCGATAATGGCCACCAGGCCACCAGCAACATGACCAGGGCCACGGCGCTGGTGCGCTGCCCGTATCCGCGATCGGCCCATTTACCGGCTCGCCCCGCCGCCAGGGCGCCGATAGCCCCCACCAGGCCCAGGGCGCCGATCTCCGTATGCGAAAAGCCGAAGGGCGGAGCGCTCAAGGGCAAAACCAGCGCGCTCCAGAAGATATTGAAGGCGGCAAACATCAGTAACGCCAGCACGCCGCGCACCTGAAGCACTTTTTCCTGACGCAGCAGAGTCAGCATCGATGCCAACAGGCGCGGGTAGCTCAGGGGGGTCGACGCTACCGCTAACACCGGCAGCCGACGCCACAGCGGGAGGGCCCAGCCCCGCACCCAGAAAGGGCGGTGAGT